>ERZ1034855.87-NODE-87-length-51091-cov-15.132142_pt1 | contig 51091 bp, 112 predicted proteins | sample MGYA00520699_ERZ1034855 | MGnify/ENA primary metagenome ERZ1034855 (study PRJEB33766, sample SAMN09781730) | gut metagenome | biome: gut microbiome | host: Homo sapiens | place: Madagascar | study: EMG produced TPA metagenomics assembly of the PRJNA485056 data set...
GGTAATATACATATATCAAAACAAAAACAACCGACTTCGTTCGGAAGCTTCTTTTCAAGAAAATGAAAAAAGCTGTTGACAACAAGTAAATAACTTGTTATAATCTATACATAATCAAGTGAATAACAAGTTTTCAAATGAGAATAACAGTGTTCGGACACTCTGAAAACTTTAAAAAACTACTTGACAACAAGGTAACAACAAGTTATGATATAGTTACCGACAAGGAAAAGTCGTTAAAACCAAACAATTACATATGGAAGGTGGTGTTTTCAATGTCACTTATAATAGTAATTTTAAAAATTGCTTTTGTAACCACACTTTTACGGTGGATTTTCCAGAATAAAAGCAAGTAATTACACATTTAAGCAACATTGACACCACACGGCGGAAGCCGTTTTCACAAAAAATGTGATAGCTTACACCCTCAACAAGTTTATTCTATCACAATTCAGTGAAACTTTCCACAACTTTTTTGCCTGTATAACACCCTTTGCTGGGAAGTAGGTTATTGAAACCCACGCACTTACAGGATGGGACATTGATAATTATATATAGGACTGTATCTATACCACACCGAAAGAATTACATTTATTGGTTTAAATGTGAATACCTACACGAAGTGTCAATATAAGTCGGTAGGATGTCTTTTTAGATAACTTTGAGAGTGTGAGAAAACCACTAGGGCAAATGAGGAAGGTTAGGAGGTCTGAAATAATGCTACCTTTGAGAATTACGCTCAAAGTCCGTTCCAAGTCGGATTAAAGCAGAGGATTTCACATAAAAATAATATTGCACCTATGCGTAAAATAGGAGAAGGAGTACATTATGTCAAAGAATCAGATTAATTTTTCAAAAATGAGCAAAGAAGCAAGTACACAGTTAAACACTTTCAAAGAATCTGCACATGCAATCGCTGTCGAAGATTTACGGTTTAAAGCTGAGATTAAACCACTTAAAGCACAGTTAGAATCTATTCTTGCAAACCGTCAGAATGACATTGATAATGGCATGAATGTTGATGATGTTATTGCAAAATTTCCACGGATTGAAGTGGATAATGCTATTCGTAAGGCTGAGACAGCACACAAAGCTATTGTTGAACCACTTTCCAAGTCTATGAAAGATACTTATACATTCATTCCAGACGGTATGCATGACGCTTACACGAAAAAAATCACTGAGCATAAACGTGGTGACTTTCTTACAGCTATTAAAATATTCCTTGAAAATTTAGGTATTGAAGGATGTTCTCAGGCTCAGATCAGCAAACTGGCAGAAAATATGTCTGATATGTTTGGAGCAAGATATGCTCAGAGTAAGAAGATTGTCAATGATAATATACTTGTAACAGCTATCAGCAAAGCACAGTTTAACAAACTTTTCATGGCTGTATTTTGTGAAATGTATATCAAATAATTGCAGAGTGAAGCGGAGTTGATGCTCCGCTTTAATGCACTATTTCAGTGTATGAAATAACGGTCACAAGTCCGTAAATAGTTGACAACAAGAAAGTACAATGTTATTATAAAAGAAAAGCACGGAGGCATATTATGGCAAAAAAACAATGGAGCACGACTTTTAATGAAGACGTATTAAAAAATTTTCAAGCTAACTGTGATGATTATGGAATGAAAGCTAACATTGTAATGGAAGCACTTATGAAATTTTTTTCAGAGGGGAAATGTAGAATTGTAATAGACAAAGGCGGTTTGTCTATTGAAGTAAAACAAGATTAAGGCAAATGAAGAAATTGCCTCAATCGAGCAACAAATAGCAGAACTTGAAGCAAAGAAAAAGCAATTACAAGGCAAATAATAATGCGTCATAAACACACACAAGCACCCATTATCAAATAGGGTGCTATTTTTATACCCAAAAAAATAAATAGTATTCAGTCAAAAAGGCAGAGTAAAAAAAATACTCTGTCTTTTTTAGTGCATACTATTAGCACAAAATAAAACAAAAAAGGAGAGTTGATTAAAATGGCAAAGGTAAACATAGTATGGAAGGGAATGTATGTAGGCACAGAAAAGATGTCTACCGATCAGATCCGCAAGGCGGAATATGCAGGTTTTACAATTACATACGCAGAATAAATCTGTGTACGGATAGTGAGTTCGGTTATAACTCACACAACTACGGATGCAGGTTTAAAGGCAAAGGTAGTTATTACATAACAAAAGGCAGACTATTTCGGTCTGCCTCAATCCCAAAAACACAAAATGAATTGAATAGAACATTTTTGTGTTACAAGCAAATTATAAACAATTCAAATGCAAATTACAAGAGCGAATAATAAGGAGGAAACAATTATGGCAAACTGGGCAAGAGAAATCATGGTGTTGGCAAATGATTTTTGTTTAAACACATCAAAGGCAAAAGAAATTATTAAGCAGGTAGACAACTTATCAGTACCAAGCGGAAAGGCAGAAGATTCATGGAAATATGACAGAGCATATTCACGGCTTAAACCAATGATTATGTCTGCATGAAAGAATGTAAATGTCGAGAAAGTGAAAACTAAAGGCAAAATTATTTTAAGCGACTGCAATTAAGTAGTCGCTATTTTAATTAAAAGAAAGGTTAAAAAGGTGAATATTATGTGTAAGAGAGTTTATTTAACAGCAAAAGAGGCAGAAATGGAAATGCAGGAATTACGGAATAAAGAAGGTTTTACTGGGAAAATGGAAACCGATTATATTTCACGGATGATTAAGGATGCAAAGCGAAACTCCATGATCGGAGATAAGCTTCAGCTTGTAGTAGATCCAATGTATATCCACATTCCTGAATGGCAGAGAAGATTAAAGCTTGCTAGAGCATACACAATCGGAAACACATATAACAAGTATAAATGGGATGTTCCGAAGGTACTGTTCCACAAAGGCAGACTGTATGTTATTGATGGTCAGCACAGAATATATGGCGCATTTAAAGCAAAAATGGATGCTGTTGTCGTAGAAATCATGGAATGTTCACTTGAAGAAGCGATTGATTTGTTTATTAATCAATCCCAAGATAGAGCAAAAATGCAGCCAATGGACATTTATAAAGCAGCTATTGCAGGCGGTAAAATAGATTATGTTAAATTGCAGGAAATTTGTCACAGAAATAATGTTGCAATAAAGGGAGATGATGATAATGAAAACACAGTAGGAACGCTTACATCTATCTCAGATGGTGTTAAATTATCAAAGACAAATCCTGAATTATTTAATGCAATGCTTGTATTACTTGGAAAACTCGGTTGGAATGGATATGCAGATAGTTATAACGGAAAGGCATATACAGCGAAGATAATTCGTGCATTAAAAGCATTATATGCTTATTGCGAAGGTAGAACAGATGAAATGGAACAGGCGTTAATTGAAAGATGTAAAGGAACAGAGTTCTTCGTGGATAATATTATGGATAAAACACAAGCGCAGATATTTGATTATTTATCAGACATTGTGAGATATGAGATGGAGAACCCATTTAAACAGGAAAAACCAAAGCGTAAAACAAGAAAAATACAGGCAATGTAAAAGGGAATAAGAAAACAGAAAGGAGTGATATTTATGGGATCTATGTATAGAAAGACAAAACAGATGCGTGATTTTGAACCTATTCTAAAACGGAATGGGTTCAGATATTTGCGAAGTCATGGAAGCCATTTTACATACATAAATACAGTAACGCACAAACGAATTACAATCAACAAAGATCTCAATCGGATGGTGGCAGAACGGTTGATGAAGGAATACGACTTAATATAGGAGGAAAACAGAAATGGAAAATACAGTACGGTTATATACATATCAGGAAGCAGTACATATATATAAGAAGAAACAGGCTTGTAAAAAGGCAAAAAGAAAGGCAATCATTAAACGGAAATTAATCTGGCTGTTCAAGGCAAATTGGACATTGCTTACCATCGTGCCAATGATATTTATATCAAAATGGTGTTTTGATGGTGCACCAGATTACATATTATACATGATTGTATATAGTTTCTTATGTATATTATGTTGCTACGGACATGTAAAGGGATATTAAAGCAGAAAGAAAGGATGGTTATTTTATGAATCCAGATTATGAACAAGTTAAACGTATGGCGTTAGAGAATGTAGTGCAGAAAAAGAACAGAAAAGCAGTATATGATTTTCAGTGTCGCCACGCAGGAAAACATTGCAATAGAAAACGGAACAGAAAATAAAAGGGAGGTGTGTATATGTTTAGTGTAGATGCATATTTAGAAGCGGAAAAGGCATTACGGAAAGAATGCGATGATATGGTTGAAAACGGAGAGCTTACAGTAGACGAGGCAGAATTTAGATTTATGATGCGTAGAGATGAAATCTTAGAGGCAATGTCTGATTAAATGGATATTTCGTAAGGAGGAAAGTAAAAGGTATGGCAAAAATAATTGGAATCATTGAATATGAGATAAATGAAGATGATGGAGATACATCTGAAAGTTTAATTGAAGAGGTAAAGAAAGATTTTAATTATGACATTCAGGATAGATGTATAAACGCAGATAGATTGGAATGGAAAATAAGCGAGTAAATGCGTGTTTCATTAGAAAGGGAAATGTGGATAAATATGGAAAGAGTAACATTAAAGCATCTTATAGCAAGATATAAACAAGATAAAGAATTTTTACAAACACATCCTGAAAATAGAGAATTATTAGAAAAAAGAATAAGAAGACATGAAAAGGATATTGCAGAATATGTAAGTAGTGATTCATTTCAGATGATATTAAATTGTTATAATATATAAATAAGAAATTCGCATTTACTAGAGAAAGGAGATAAATATGTATAGAGTTGAATGGTTAGATATTGATGGAGAAATAAAAGTAATGAGGGGCTTTAAAACAAGTAAGGAAGCTCATGAGTGGATTAGAACGCATCATTTTGATATGGATTTTGAAATGCCGATGGTGTTTTACGATAGTGAAAATAATGCGTAAAGGAGAGAAAACGATGAATAAAGAAAAAGCATTAAAGAAGTTACAGAAGGCAAAGCAAGAAGCATTGGCTAATTCTACAGATATTAGAGTTGGACGATTAGAACTTAATGAGGCAATGAAAGCATTAAGAACTATAATTGCTTTGCAGAATACACTAAAAGATGAATAGCTTTGAAACTAAGATTTCGTGGTAAGGAGTGAAGAGAAATGAATGGAAGCGATTTAATTAATAATCTTATTAATGAACTTGAAAGAGCAAGGGATTTATTGTCATGGCAAGATCCTGATGAATCATCAGAAGAGGCAGATTTGATTTATGAGATTGAAACAGATCTCGACAGATATTATGGTCTAGCAAACGAGATTAATGATACGCTAAGAAGCATTGAAGTTTAACAATTAAGCAAAAGGAAGGAAACCAAAATGGCAGATATTGAAAAACAGAAAGAGGACGCACGAAACTTAAATGAACTCATGGATCATTTAATTAAATTACTTGAATCGGATGACAAGCGGTTCTCATTTGAATTTTGTGCAGGTGGTACAATGGAGATTTACGACAAAGAAAAAGAAATCGGTTATGCAGTTCACATTGCACCAATTGAATATGATGAAGATGGAAATGCAATAAATTTATAGTAATCGCAAAGGCAGTTAGGAGAATAAATACCTAGCTGCCTATTTTATTACAAGAAATGGAGGAAACGATTATGAGCAAATGGTTGTATGATCCTGAGACGGATTCACGGAATGGAAAAGAGTTTACTTACAATTTGCCAATACATGAAAACGAGGACTTACTTTTAGGTTTTACATATAAACAAATTATGGATGAAGTGATTGCAAATTACGGTCACAATGTAACAGAAAAAGAAATCAGAAAACAGGTAAACGAACATCTGGAAATGGTTAAAGAAAATATGGAAGAAAATTTAATGTTGTGTATCGACAGTATGTTGAAAGAAATTAAGGAGGCGTAATTATGTATAAAATCATTAACCCATGTAAGTGTAAGGTTTACACAAAAACAGGAAACGAAGTAGATAGAAATGCATTTGTAAAAATTGAATATAAAGATTCAAAATTAAGTATGTGTGGTGTAGTTGCGCCATTATCAAACGGAGATTGCCTTGGCTCTGCTGGTCAGTGTGTAGATGAAATTAGAAATGGTTCACCAACAGATGAGTGGACAACGGAAATGCTTAACAAATTATGTGATATTTGGGATAGATGGCATTTGAATGATATGCGTCCTTATTGTGAACACATGAGAGAACTTGGATGGACAGAACACACTCAGGATAAAGTTAAAATTGAGAAATGGACTTTAACAAAAGAAGCTTGTCAGAAAAAAGATAACGCAAAGAAAAGAGCATTGGAATGTTTGGAAAATGGAGAACCATTTTATCCAACTAAAGAGGAAACAACATATGCAAATATGGAATATTCTATTGATGTTTATGATGGTGAAGAAGTCACTTATGGAGAAGCATACGAATTAAAAGAGAAAGATTGTTTAGGACATTCAAATACAGAATATATGACAAGAGGTTGGATTTCATATAAAGATCACAAACTCGGTTTTATTGGTAGAGAATGTCCAGTGTGCGGCTATAAATACGGAACTGCTTGGAAGATGGAAGAAGTACCACAGGATATAATTGAGTGGCTGGAAAGTTTACCAGAAACTAAAGTAAAGCCAGCATGGGTATAAGGAGGTCTGCTATGAGAGAAATTGAAGTAAACAATGGATGTAAGATTGTATTAGAGAATAAATCACAAGGTATAGAAGTTATTCATTGTGACAGTAAGGGAGGTATTGAATATAGTTACAATATTCCTGATGGCGATCTTGTAATGCTGCTAAATTATTACAGAAACTGTAAGAGTGGCAGAGAGAAATCTGATTATATATCAGAAGGTAAAATTAGAAATACGAACACGGATATTGTTGAATATATATAGTCACAGGAAATTGTAATTTACAGTGAAAATCTATGGAGGAAAAACATATGAATGGATATGAATTTAAAAGAGAAATTGAAAGAATTTTTAAGGTTGCACGAAATATGTGTCCTAATGTAACAGATGGAATGCTTGATACTAACGGAGCTATTTATTATATGAACGGGAACGATAGCACACCGTTTGATTGGAATTGCAATAACAGGTTATGTGAATTTTTCATTTTCCATAAAAATGAGATGGGCTTTATCAAGGCATTCGTAAATAGTGACAACACAATTGATATGTACATCTATGAAACAGACGATGCTATGCAGCCGACTTATAAATTTACAGAGGAAATGGAAAAGGTAAAAGCAAGTAGTTTTGCAAAGATTATGAACTATATTGCAGATGATAATGGATTGTGGGATAAGCCGATTGATGAACTTGATTGGGATGTTGATAGTTTAGAGTGTGATGAGATTGATTAGAAATAAGAGAATATATAAAGGCAGATGCAAATAATTGTGTCTGCCTTTTGTAATGGAAGGAGAAAAATGACAATGAAAATTAAAGAATATAAATTATACAAGACAGCTAAAAAGACAGCAAAGGAAAACAACCTAGAATATGTCGATTCATTTGAAACTGGTAAGAGAAATATCTTGTTTGATTTTTCATTATTAGATAACACAGATGAATTGACAGATGATGAAAAGCAATATATAAGAGATCACGCTTTACGGTATGTATATGCAAGTAATTGTGAACAGTTCTACGGAAAAGAGTTTGATGATTTTACAGTTTGCGATGGTAGGGCATTATATTATCCACATAAAGTTTATGATGAACATGGATGTGAACGCAGATATGTAATTATGCAGCTTGCAAAAATTATTCATACAAGAGGAACACGAAAAAGTGTTTATGATGATTATGAAACAACGGAAATTAAATTGGATAGTGGTTATACAGAACCAGTAAGTGATTATGAAATATAGAACGGAGGTTGATTGATTATGGCAGAAATTAAAGATTGCATAGGAAAGAATGTAAAGATTAGTAAGGCAAGTATTACTATTAAAAATGAAGAAGGCAAAACTTGCGGAGTAGTTAGAAACATTATAAGCCTTTATGATTTACAAGCAAACAAGCAGATGGATTATTATAAAGTGATTAGAAATCTTGGCTTGCATGGAAAGATAAGTATAAAAGATTGTATTATCTCAGATGGTGTTATGTATGTTTTCAGAAACATCAAAAGCAAATCATTCCATGAAAAATACGGATATATAGATGATAATGAGAAGCAGAAGGCAGAAGAACAGGAGAGGATATATCAGACATTGAAAGATAATGGAATTGAAGTTATTGAATGTTTATATGTATAGGAGTGAATGAATATGAGTATTAAATATCATGAATATGGAAAAGGAAATGAATATGGAGCAGATCATACACTGACAAATAACTGGAATCCTGATTTAGATTATGGAAATGAATATGTCAAGGTGTATTTCAATATTGATACACCAACATATGATTACAACAATGGTTGGGAAACAGAAGAGAGAGATGCGTGGGATAAAGAATCAAGCGAACTTATTAGTTCTTTCGGAATTATGGAAGATAGTGGATATAAGGTATGTAACGGAAAAGAAAAATGTGCCTATTTATATGCACATCCGCAACAGATTAGCGGAGTTATTTTAAAAAATGATGTTAAGAAAGTTGCAGAGGCAATTAGTAATATGGAACTTTCTTCTATTCGTTGGGTAGATTTACATGAAACAGTCTATGATATTTCTGATAGTGAGTATGAAGAGTATCTTAACGGAAAGAAAAATCAAATTCGCAAAGAATTATTTGAAAAATCAGCAACAACAAGAACGAATAAATTTTATGCAGCTTTTGATGTGGCAAGAAATATTGCCAATATAGTAAGACTTAATCGTTTAGGATTAAATGATGGAAAAAATTATGGAAGTGGACAGACAATCGAATATATTTTAAAAGTCGCAGATGAAATGATTACAGAAGGCTATCTAAAGCATTTTGAGAGAGATGGAGTTAAATATATCAGGAGTCTTAATAAGACAGAGCAGAAACAAAGCAAGTTGAGTATAACATAAAGGCAAAGAAAGAACTGTTTCTTAAAGAGAAAGTGAGGGAGCGAATATGGAAAAAGATTTTGAGATTGAATATAGAGATGAACAGATAAAAGAATTGAGAGAGGCGTTGGTAGGAACAAAAAGAGAGATAGGTTATTTTAATCCATTAAAAGGTAAATGGGAAATAAATTATTCCTCGATTCTAACAAAGTTAATTCAGGAAGCTGGTCGTTGGTGTGAATATTATGCAAGTGATTTGTTTATTACATGGCATGATATTGATAAGAAGTTAGATGATGGAACTATGGGTACAGAACAATTTATATTCGGTTTCAGAAAAGATGGTGTGGATCACAAAGAATGGTATGAATTACATAAGAACGATGTTGGTAGATATAGAGCGGTGTGGTTCTTAGACGTAATAGTTAATGATGAAAAAATAGAAATGGTATTACACAAATAAGGGAGAGTGATTAGTATGAGAGATCTAAAACCTGGTGATATTGTTCATGTTCAAGGAATTGTTTGTGAGATTGCAGAAATTGCATGGCAAGAGCCTTGGGATTGGAGAAAAGCATATTACTTAGATTTTAGAGATACAAACGGAATATACAGAAGTTGGAAACAAAATTTTGATGGTGGTTATACTGAGTTGAAGGGAGAGTGATTTTATGAGATTAGCTTATTTTTGTCATTATGATGGTCATGAATGTGATAAAGAAATACCAAAATTGAATGAAATTGGAGAAGTTATCTATCCTAAAAAAATTGATACAGACAATAAATATTGGGATTCTTGTATGGTATGTGAGAGGAATTACTCAATGTGCGGAAAATGTTATGGGAATTTAAAAATAGTTAAGGGGAGTGATTAAAATGTATCAGCATATAGAATTTATTGATGGTAGTAATCCTTATATCAGCAAAACGGAAAAGGATTTTAAATGGATGTGTGAACATTATGTTCTCATTCCGATTGCAGAAAATTTCTGGAAGGCAACCGACAGAATTTATTATAAAGTGGTTGGATTTGCAGATAAGGATAAGAGAGCTACTTTTAATAGAAATTACAAATCAAAAGCAGGTGCAATGAGAGTAATTCGGAAAGCAATTAAAGAAAATAAATTTGAGTGTATTGTACTTAGAAAAGAAATTGAGGATTTACGGAACGATGAACACTTTAATATTTCAGTAAGTACACCTATTAAAACATGGAATTTAGTATAGATTGGAGTGATGGAAATGAGAAGAACAACCAAAAAAGAACGAAAAGAAAATGCAAATAGATTTTATAATATGTTTATGAATAGTAATTGCAATCAGGCAGCTATTGTAGTTGAAAGAACAGAAAGTAGTAACCAGAATATCAATAGGTGCAGATTCATAGCAGTTCCATCAACACTTGCATTTATGGAAAATCCAATAGTAATTGCAGAGTCTGTATCTGGGATTACAGGTTGTTTTATGGAATTATTAGATGATATTAAGCCAAGAAGAGGAACAGAAAAAACATATTTTGATGATGGTTTTAACGATTGGCTTGAAGAAACATATAAGTTCAGAATTACATATAAGGATGGACTTGTATTTATGTTGGAAAAGAATATTGAAGAAGCACAGTAAATAGCAATTTCATTTTAAGATTGGAGAGTGATTATATGAAAGAAAAATTTTGGCAGTATATTTTGGATAATTTTACAATTGATAATGATGGAAGAAAGATGATTTGCAATATTCTTGACTGGATTTGGCTTCAGTCGATGGATAAAGAAGATACAGTGAATGCATTATTGCTTCTTTTAGACGGAATTGGAATTGAAAAAGAAGAGATTGAACAATTTGTTAATTGGGATTAGGAAGGAACAAGAGTTTCTTTCGGAATAAAAAGAATAAGGATGGTGACATAAATGAAATATACATGTTATGATTGGTATGGAAATAAGAAAGTAGACAATATTGATAACTTAAAAGACGCTGTAAGAGAAGCGTTGAGATTAGATTGCGAAGTCCATGATGAGAATGGAGACATCATCTATTCAAAATGGGATGGTTGGAATGGAGATTATCCAGAAATTGAAAAGAGATGGTTTTCTGTTGCTGATATGGAAATGGTAAATAAGGCAAAGAATTTTATTGAAAAGACAGGAATGTTTTATGAATGGTGTAAATTACAGAGTGACCAGTTCTCTAAATGGATAGGCAAAGAGTGGTTGCACAGTGACAGATGGAGTGCAGCTTATGATTGGGTAAACGATGGAAGATTTGCAAATGTAGATGTTCCAGAGGATATTGTTAATTGCTTAGTTGAAGAATGGGAAACCAATGCTATACATTTAAAAGTAGGAATTTAAGGAGAATATATATGAAGAACCCAATATATGAATGTTCAAATTGTTATAATGAATTTTCGGAGCAACTATATCCAGTTAATATATCAGATGTTAAATGGATAAATCTTATTTGCGATAAATATCCGAATGGATGTATTCAAATAACTTGTCACGATGCTCAAGAAAACGCTTATTATGCAACAAGACTTCTGAAATGTTATGTGAGTAAAAAAGGTAGATATGCAATTTGGGGCAAACATAGATTTTATGAAGGATATAGCGGCGGTCTTATATTGAGAGGTGTTCCGTATAAGTCTATTGAGACTATAAGAGATGCGGCTAAACCGTATGGAACGATAGTAGAATGAAATGAGGATTTACTAGAAAGATTGGAGGTAGTAAGAATGTCGGATATTACAGAAATTATTAATATTATAGAAAAATCATGGGGAGTGAATTCTATTGGTTGCCCTTTTGGTTCATGTACAGAGGAATTTGCGAATAAAAAGATGCTAGAAATTGCCAATAAAAATAATTTTCCCGATGATGTACTTGAATTGATAAAAGCTAATCCGATTAAGTTTCATAAATATCAGAAATTTGACAATGGGCGTGGTATAGGTAGATACTATGCAAATTTGATAAGACAAATGAAACTATAATTTACAATACTTAGGATTTGTTATAAGGAGAGATGTATTATGGTAAGAATTAGAGATGGAAATTATATAGCAATATTCTACGATAGAATGATTGAAGTAAAAGCAGATTCAAAAATAGATGCTTATAATAAAGCAAAAAGATATTTTGAATCAAGAGAACATAGAGAATTATTTGATGGTGAGCTAAAAGTGTGTCAGATACCATCTATGATAGATGTTCTTGATGAATAAATGAAACGATGATTTAGTTGTATGAAAGAGAGGTAGAAATTATGAAAGATATGTCGATTATTGATATTAAAAATACTATTAAGCATGAAATAGAGAGACATGGAAATGTAGATGTTGTCATTAATAATGTACAGGTTACTCCAGCAAATAATCAACTATATGTAATTGTAGATGCTTCTTATGCATGGTATTTACATGGAAGTAGAAAAAAGGTTCATAATCCAGATATGCGTTTTATATCAACTGATGATAATGGATGGGAATATATTGGTTTTTTGTAAAACATTTGGACGTGATGCAATGGAAATGAACATCACTATAACAGAAACTAAAAATGTAGTTAATAACCTGTGGGTAACAATTGCTCGCAGGTTTTATTATTAAGGAGGAATTTTTATGGTAGATATTACAGTATTAAATAATATGGAATACGCAGATGCGGAAAATTTTGTACATAACAACGGTTATATTAATACTATCGGAGCGGATGAAGTTGCAGCTAGTAAATCCGATAGAGTAGCAGATACATACTATGAGTTATATGATAACAATGGAAACATGGTTGATATGATAAGTTTTTATCAGTATTATAATGGCGAAAACATAAATAACCCTGATCTTGACGCAGAAATTATAGAACAGGGATGGGAAAGAGTCGCCTAGTATGGTATAATAATTACATATATAAGAGAAAGGAGGGAGACAAATGGAAGTTGATGCAATGACAAAATGCAAAGGCTGGTATATGAAAGCATTAAATGCTTCAGAAAGACATGACGTGAATGATTTCCTGAATTATACATTAATGATTTATAATGGGACATCATTAAATGCACCAGATGATTTGCTGAAGTTGACTGAAGATGATGCAGATGTAAGCAAAGATGAAAAGCAGAAAATCATGGTCAAGACATTATTAACATTACAGAATCAGTTAAAGACAAGAAAATATTTATAATTTTTTAACTAATAATTTAATAGACACATATTGGAATGTAAATATTAATCTTTTATTTTAAAATAGTTTAAATAAATAGATACATCGTGGAACGTAGTATATAAAACTATATATAAAGAAAGGAAAGAAGAATATGAAAAGATTTGGTGAAGATTTTGAATTAACACAGGAATTACTTGATGATATTGCTGTTTATATGAATGATGAGATTAGAGAAAAATTACATTGTTCAGTTGCTCCATGTAAACCAGAGGATTTTCTTAAAGCGTATATTAGTAAAGATCCAGCTTTTGAAGATATTTTAAGGGCTGAATTTTCAATCGAACTGTAAGATTGTTAAAAAGGAGATGATAATATGGACAGTTTAACATTGATTATTACAATCGCTCTTATTTGTATAGGACGCAAGATATACATTGAGGCAAAAGTAAATAGCTATGATCTTGATAAGGTGTCAATCGGAAAAATGGCTATGGATGCTGGTAAAAGTCCATCACAGATAAAAAGTAAGATGGTATCTGGTGGTTATGACAAAGATAGTAAATGGAAAATATAGGAGAACAAATGGAGATTATTAATCCTTATGAAGTATATGGATGCGATGGAACGGAAATGGTGGTTGTATCTAAGGCAGAACGCAATATAGCAGATGATGTTATATTACTGATGCAGCTCGAAAATCTTGATCGGATCTATCATAAACAGAAAACGGAAATAGGTCGATACTTACGGTATTGTACAACGGCAGAAATAATGGAAATTAATAAAGCAGTAAACAGAATATTGGGATGAATCAGAGTTAATTAATGTGAACCAATATTTGCCGAGGAATAATAAATGAGAAGTAGAATTGTCAATAATGGCAATTCTATTTTATTATTATAATAATTTTTGATAGTTGAAAGGTGGTAATTATATGAAACGTGAAAATTTTAAGAAAATTATTAAATTGCGTAGTTGTTGGAAAATTGATAAAAGAAAAGGTAATTATGAATTACCAAGCGGCAAGCATTTATTAGATTATATCTCGGATCTGGTCAAGTCTCAGATGGGAATTGACAATTTAGGTATTAGAGCAAATGGAGATTTATGTTTTGCATCTGGTGGTAATTGGAATGTTGAAGCAAACGAATTTAATGATTATGTCTTGATGCCAGATTTTGAATCCAACGAAGTATGTTCATACGATGAAATGGAGCAGAGAATTAGTTGTTTAATTCGTGAATTATTATATTAATTCTTTTATTTATTTCATTAATGACCTTATTAGATAATCCGTTCCATTGTGGTTTTATTGAAAAGAAATCGGTCATAACAATAGAGGCAAATGCATTAGCATCTACTTCAGCAATTTGAAGATTATATTCTTCAACTGATGAACATTGGTTAGATGGTTTATATCCTGATAAATAAAATTCCTCATCAGTTTGATATTGATAAATATGACGAAGTTCATGAGCAATGGAAAATACATAATCTGGATTTAGCTTATCTACTTTATTAAGATAAATTGTATTAGTTTCTGGTTCACATTGAGCTAATGTTGTTTTAGTAACGAAATGAATAGTGTCATATGAAATTTTTGGCACTTTTATTTCAAGCAGTTCGCAAACATCTGTTATAAATTCTTTTATCATGATTAGTTCCTCCGATAAAGAATAGTATAACAGAACACAAGTGGAAAGAAAAGAGGTGGTTATTATGGCACAGTTAATCGGATGTTTGCTTGCAGGATATGTATGTATTTATCTTCCTTGGAAGGCAAACAAAAAGAAAGAATCTCGCAAGAGACAAGATATGTATAATAACTTAAACAAAAAGTCGGTTGACGAAATGGAAAAGTGGAGAAAATAATATAAAAGAGAAAGGTGGTTGATGAATATGTTCGGTGGACTGTTAGCGTTTTTAGGAATGTATACAGGAAGTGCTGCAAAGGCAGCGTATGACAATTATGATATGAAGAAAACTACTCGTACAGTTGATGAAAACGGGAATGTTCATTATATGGATAGACTTTGCAATGATTACATCAATGGTGAGCGAGTAAAAAGAGTGGAAACAACAGATAGGAACGGAGTTAAATTATATTCAACTGTTGGTGTAAATAGCAGTAAGGTGTACGACACTTCTTATGGAAGAGGTACACAGCAGTTATTTGCAATGAGTGAACATGATAAACAGGAAAATCTAAAATACGGAAAAAATGTATATAGTCAATACAATCCATATTTCGGAAAAACTGTTACAACTGAAATTAGTTCAGGCAGAACAATTACCTGCTTGTTTAGTGGTAAAAATAGTAAGACTGGTAAAGAGTTCTATAGAGTATGGTATTTCCGTCCAGAATGTCAAGGAAAGCTTGATTACAATACTACTGTTGATGGCGATATGGGAATTGAAATTACAAAAGAAGAATTTAATAAGTTGAATTTTGGAGCTTTGACATGTACATGTATGCCAAGTGATTATGATGTAGTCCATGCATTATGGGGTGATAGGTAATGAATAAACAGAGAAGAAAAAAGATAAGGCAACTCAAAACTCAAATTGATTTGATTAAAACCGATTTGAAGAAAGTTTCAAGCGAGTTGTCTTCTATATTAAGCGAAGAACAGGATGCATTCGATAACATGCCGGAAGGATTGCAGAGTAGTTATAGAGGAATGTGTTCTGAAGATGCAATTGATAGTATGGAAGAAGCGAGCGACAAACTTGACGAAGTGATTGAGTTGTTGGGTGATATTGTGTAAAATGGAAGGAGCAATAAATAATAGTTTCATTGGAAAATTGGAAAGGAGAATATAAGTATGGGTGCATGGAGTTACGAGGTACTATCTAATGATAGAGCTTTAGATACAATGTTGGATTTAGTTGACAGCAAAAACTTAAAAGAAGATATTATAAAATTGATTGAGAACGGAGATATAGATGAAAAAGTTCTTGCTTGTGAAATAATTGATATTTCAATAAATGGTATAGATGAAGAAATTCTTGGTGGTTTATATGAATATGAAGAATTTTTTGAAAAAATTCAGAATGATCCAATGACAGACTTGAGATTAAAGGCTTTTGAAGCGATCAGATATGTTCAAGAACATGATGGTGGTTGGATTGATGAAGTAAAAGAACAAAGGGTAGGTTTATTGAGAAAAATTGAGAATCGGTTAATTTCTGATTAGATTGGAGTGAATAATATGGATAAAATAGACAAGAAGACATACATAGGAATCGTAAAATTTACATTGGAATCAATGGTTGATCTTGCAAAGTCTGATAAGAGTTATAATCTTGCGGCAGATACAATTCATTATTATGAGACAACTATTAAACCAGAAATGCAAATTAGCCAGGATGAGTTTTTAGAATTATGTAAGGAAGCTGGAATTAAATAGATTGGAGTGAGAGTTACATGGCAGAAATGATAAGCATTGGAAATAAAATTTGTTCAAAAGAATATGGTTATCCATATGCGGTATTAGATGAAGATGAGACTTGGTATTTATATGATCATATAAAAAATAGTACGACTTATGTTAAAGTAAAAGAAATATGGCGTGGAACAACAGAACAAGATTTAGAAAATGTAAAAAAGGCGTTAATAAAATGGGGTTGGACTAACGCAGGTTTTGAACCAGATAGCGAATAGTTAAGTTGTTGATGAAACCAAGTTTTCATGTGGAAGGAGTGAATAATATGAATGATGTATTGGAACAGCGATTAGCTGCTAAAAAGCGAGATTTGGAAAATCAACAAGAATATTTCAGAATTGATATGAAAAACATTGAACAATCAAATTATGAAGACAATGCCATTAACGCATTATTATACATGAAGAAATTGAAAACGGAAATTACGGAGTTAGAGTTAGTGATGCAGTTAAAAAAGACAAATGAACACTAGGTTTCAAGTTAAGAAGGGAGAATGATCATTATGCATGTGAATATATTTGAAACAAAATCGGATGAAGAATTATCTGTATTATACGGACAATTTCTTGAAGCAGAAAAAATATCTGGTTTTCCAGATGATAACGAATTGGGGAAAATTAAAAAAGAATATGAAAAAGATTTCGGAGCAAATACTGTATTAATGCTTCAAATTGAATTGACTCATACAATAGCAAATAGATGGTTCATAGAACATAGAGGCAAGTAAATTTAACATTCCTTTTATTTTTGAAATGAGGTGATATACAGTTTGATTGCGATTGCATATGTAGATCAAAATGGGAATGGATTCACAGATAAAGAACCCTGGATCGATGAAGGTAATGGAAGCTATCAAGAAAGAGTATTAGAATTGATTAGTGTGGGATATAAAAATGTAATCCCATTTAGTGTTGAAGATAACTTAGAATCATACACATGGGAATATATAAATAAACATAAGATAGTGAGTAATTAGAAATTCGACTTTCCTTTGGAAATGGTAGGTGATAGAAATGCATATATTTTATAATGAAGCGTTTGATTTTCGTATAGTAATTAAGGCAGAAGATTTTCATATTGCGTGTGAAAAATTGAGAGAATATATTAATGATAACAAATTTGGTGTGCATACATTAACAATAAATGATTTTACTTATGAACATGTAGATGTGATTTTATAATGAAAGAATGATTTACTCGGAAGATTGGAAGAGGTGATTTAAATGGATAGAAAACGAAATAATCCTACATGGTGTTGTGATCAAATTGAAGAAAAAATTAAAGATTATCAACTATCTCTTACAGAAATTAAAGAAAAAGAAGTAAAAAGACAGATGGAAATTGTGATTGATGATTTAGAGTCAATTTTATATGGGTAGATTGAAAGAGGTAATATAGATGAAAATAAGATACGCCATTGAAAAAGAAATAGAAGTTCCAGATAATTTAACAGCTATGGATGTTGATAATATTATTTCACAGAAATGTGAAGAAGAGAATGGATTTGATTATCAATGGATAAGTACAAGTGAAATTAATGAACAGCATTTAACAGGACTGTTTGATGAGATGACCTGACGATTTATTTGGATTTTAGAAAGTGAGGTAGATATTGTATGAGCAATTTAATGAAATTTGAAAACTGTGAATATACTTTAAGTTGTCCAAAGGAAATGATTACAGATCTTAATGGTGGTAGGAAGTATATTGATTGGAGTTCTTTTAATGTAGATGATTCTTTTTGTTGTGACAATGGAAACGAATATAAATGTGTTTCCACAGATCATCCTATGCATATGATTATGTTTATTACGAAGAAAGAATATGATGAATCTTTTAATATCAAATTTAAAAAATCCAATGAATGAATTGTTTCAGACTGTCAGTAGAAATACTGGCAGTTATTTCATTATAGGAGAGAATATTATAATGTAAAGTATAAGAAAGGTTGTGATTGATATGAATAAACTTGTACAGAAAGTCGCAATGGATATAATGGATATTTCATTAGACGAAATGTATATTTATGGAAATGCAAATTTAGAAGAGAATTTGGCTATGCAAGAACCATTAGAAAAGTTATATCAGTATGAGAATCAGCCTAATATGAGAGAAAAGGTTGTTGAATATATTGGTGAGCTTAAAACAGAAATTAAGAGACTTGAAAGTGAGTTAGTAACAAAAGATTCTTATATGGCAAATATTTATCTAAGTAGAATGACAGCTTTACAGGAAGTTATAAATGATTTACAAGGCAGATTGGAGGAAAGAATATGAAACTTGGAGATGTATATATAAATAAAGACACCAAGGAACTGATTCAAATTGATTCATTTGCAAGTCATATGGGAAAATTCTGGAAAGATACAGAAAATACTATTGTTATATTTAGACAGTTAGAAAAACACGGCGGTATAGTAGGTAGTCTTCCTAGTTTTAATGGATATGGAACTTCGGAAGAAATCGAAGCTGAATATGATTTGCTAATTTCACAAGAAGAATTAAATAAATATAATGATTGGAATGATATATTTGAATTAGTAGAACACAAGTAAAGAGTTATTTCATAAGTTAAATTAGGATTTAGTGGAGGTAAAAGAAAATGAAACGAGAATGTAAATTTATTTTAAGCGAAGAAGAGATAACCTGCATAGGGGATATTAGAAAAAGCAAAGATACCATCAATAAAATAATTTCAAACATAGATAAGCTAAGAAAAGAAGAAATAATAGAAGCGTTGAAAACATGCGATGAAAGACTGATTATTGCACTGAAAAAACTAGAGATAAACTGAAATTAAGTAATGAAAAATTGCTTTCTTGTTGAAGGCGAATCAAATATAGAAATAAGCATTAGAAGCAGAAACAACTGCTTCTTTTTTATTACAGAAAATGAGATGATATTATGGTAACAATTAAAGATTTTATGGAAAATAACGAAAATGTTCCAATTATGATTGAAACATCAGAAACGAAAGATACAACCGATCCACTAAGAAAGGAATTATGGAAAGGTATGTTATATGATATTCCAAAAAAATTACAGAATCGAGAAGTAATTCAGGAAGGATATGGTATTGTAGCTCAATGTAATATATTAACGATATTAGAGGATGGTGATGCAAGTGAAATGTAAAAATGGAAATCCAAAGAAAGCATCCAGATTTATATGCTGTAAGCATATGGGAGAAAATTATTTAGGGCAGGGAATACAGAGAGGTGGACATCAAAGAGAGAAATTTCATTGCAAAAATCTGTTTTGTGTTCAGTGCCAAGAAGAGACAAAAAATATTGAGATACGTTGGTGTGATCCATATCAGGAAATTTATGATTACGCATTAAAAGAGAGAATAAAATACTATCCAAACAAATAATAAGGGAGTGATTAATATGGCACAGACAAGAGATTATGCAACTAAGAAAAAGGGAAAAACAGAAGTGCAGCCATTTTGGAATATGGAAGATATTAAAAATGTTGTTGAGTGGTTTGAAAAGAATAACGAATGGGATGGATATCTTATCACATTATTAGAGCTACTTCTTGGTAGACGAATTGGTGATACAGTAATGATGAAGTGGTCGGATCTGTATTATGAGAACGGAAATCGTAAAAATGAAATTGATACTATTGAAGAACAGAAAACAGGAAAGATCACTAATCTTCCTGTGAGCAATATGGTATGGGAAGCTGTTGATAATTATTTGTCACACATCAAAGTCAATCCGATGGAGCATTACAATGAATATATCTTTCAGTATCAGCCTAAGACAGACTGGATTAATAGAGGAGAATTTTGGCATTACAAAGTGTTTACGTTGGATTTTTGGTGTGAAAAATTAGATAAAGATTTTTCCGAAAAACGAAAAGAAAAGATTGTTTCTGATTATAAAAAACAAAACAAGTATGAGACATTAGGTGATTATTTATATTGGGAAGTTGAATATAATGATATTGTTAAATGGCAGACTGATGATTATAGAAAGAAACTGAAGAAGGCGGCAGAAGACGCTGATATCCAATATGTTGTAAGCACACATAGCTTAAGGAAATCGTGGGGGTACTGGATACACAAAACACATCCGTTTGACCCTGATTGTATGTTATCTCTTCAGAAAATGTTTAATCATAGTGATATTCAGACAACCATGAATTATATCGGCTTAACAGAAGAGAAAAACAGACAGTTAATCAATGATCATGGAGAGTTCATTCATAATGTACTGGCTGGCAAGGGAGATGAAATAGTTAAGAATATGCCAGTTATCTCACTAAAGTCCGATGATTTTGGGAAAATTATTCGTATGCTCACAGATGATGTAGATAAGTATCAGAGGGCAATTGATATGGCAAATGAACTGAGAGTTATGTAATATATGTAAAGGACGGTACAAGTTAATTTGTATCGTCCTTATCAAAAAGAAATATATCATTTGGAGTACAATCAAGAACATTACATAGATTTTCTAACGTGTCAAAATATATTCGTTGTATATTACCATCGTATAAATTACAAGCTGCTTGATAACCTATTTTTAGTTCTTTCGATAATTGATTTCGATTCATTCCTTTTGCATCCACTAAAGGCTTAATGTTTAATTTCATACTATTCCTCCTTCACAGTATACAGTTTAACATATATTCTCTACAAAATAAATATATTTTTAACATTATATACTTGACAATATAATGTTGATGGTGTATAGTATGAAATATCAAAGGAAAGGAGGATGTGAGTCATGAATATTAATACATTTGATATTCTATTAATCAATTTTGGCGAAGTAGAATTTTATGGAGAGCAAGCTGGCATAAGACCTGCAATAGTTATACAAAATGCACTTGGAAATAGATTTAGTGATACAACTATAGTAATACCATTTACTACTAAAATAAAGAATATTGATCAACCTACACATTCTCTTTTTATGAGAGGAACTGGTGGTTTAACACAAAGTTCAATGTTACTTGGAGAGTGTATTAGACAAGTATCAAAACAGAGAATAATAAAGAAGATTGGTTCAATTAGCGATAGGGCAACTAAATTGGAAGTAAAAAGAGTGTATGAATCAAACTTCGGGGAGGTGTAATGTATGGCATACATAATGATGACTGTTGAAGAGGTAAAAAAATATGCGAAAAAAGATGCAATTGTTCTTGTTGCAACACAGTATTTAGCATCGCAAGATTGTAATGTTGATTTCGTAAAAAAGAAATTTGGAGAATGTACTGATATAATTGGATCTGCAAAAACTATTGCAAATATCTGTGATGAATTTGTTAATCAGCTTAGAGTATTTTCGGATACACAGAAAGATCCAATTAATTATGAGCCAGTTGGATACCTTAATACGATATTGTTTCGTTCGATGTCCAGAAAAACGGACACTCCATAATATATAAATGATATAGAACGTATTTTCGATGCAATATTGACATGCTCGAACAAGTGTTCTATAATAAGACAAGAAAACAGCCTAACCGATTGATATAAGGTATTGCGAGTACCTTAAACGGATAGGCTGCCGTACATAACGTGTATACGCTACAACTGTATTGTTACATATTTTCCAATAAATGTCAAATGACATTATCTTTATTTATATCATTGTTGCGTATCGCACATAAATTCATTTATAAATAATTCATTCATGAAGAATTAATAATGGGCTGTGGTGAAGCGGTTAACACCCCAGATTTTGACTCTGGTATTCGTGGGTTCAATCCCCATCAGCCTAGCTAAAATTAAATATAAGGGAGGTTGTATATGGTTGGATTATATTATTAAAAATAATAAAAAGGTGTATATCCGGTTGACTAATAATGGGAAAGCAGAAACATGTAATGAAACCAATATGGGTAGGTTTACAGAACAAAAAGCAAAGAATATTCTAAAAGCTTTGCCCAAAACGCTGAAAAATCTGAATTTCTATGTTGAGTGCATACCAGATATTAAAGTTGAAACACCTATGCAGAAAATCGTCAGAGAAGAGTCTAAACATGTGATCGAAAATACTGACTATCATCCATCGGATAATGTGACACAATGGATTGAAAAATTTGGCACATGTTATGACATATTTAAAGAAGCTAGAGACAGATATGAATACTTAGAGAAAGAATTAAGGATGTCTGATTCTAGTTTGATGGATATTTTACATAGCATTGAGCTTGAAACTTCAAAGGATTTGTATTCTGCTTGGCTTCTATATAAGAAGATACGGGAGAATAGAAGGAATAGGCGACAACTCAAGGACGAAATGATGATTATACATAATATTCTGCGAGAGATCGATGAAACCAAGATCAATCGTGAACGGACAGAAAAGGCGATTGAAGGACTGTTCGATCGTAAATACAGATACAGGATTGTGGAGGAAGATGAAGATGACAATATGTAGAACATGCAATGTTCCAATGACAGAAGTGAGAAGATTTACATCGGAACGTAATGAGAAATTTCAGCGTTGTCCGAAGTGCTATGGTGAAACGAAGCACCTAAAGATTTTTGAGAGAGAATTATATATTGACAATTATTTACATAACAAAGGGGCAAAATGATGAACATTGATCAAATATTATTTATGTACTGCGACAACAATATGGCTAAGTTAAAGCGTATATGTCAGCCAATGATTGTTAAAATTGGTGGTGTATCAAAGAAAGATTATGATGATTTTTATAGTATTGCACTTGATGTATTAAATGATACGGCACTTAGATATGAAGAAGACAAAGAATGCAATTTCGATAGCTTTTTGGCTAGTAATATTAAGCGTAAATTTAATACAGAGATTCGTGATCGAAATAGAGAGAAGAGAATACCTGCAAAAATGGTGGATAGCATACATAATTTAATCACAGAAGATGGACTTACTCTTGAAGATATCATCCCATCCAATTTTGATACATTTGAATCTGCGTGTGGAGATCATTTCGAAGGTACAAAAATTGAACGATATCTGAACAATTTATCTAATATCCAAAGGGCAATAGTCCAATATCTTGTTCAAGGGTATGATGAGAAGGAGATAAGAGAATTATTACATATGAGTAAGAAAGATTACTCAAACAATTTGTCTATAATACAGGCTTATGAAAATGTGAAAATATTAATGTAACTATATAAGGAGGAAGATATTTATGATGGCAGTAGGAAAAATTAGAGAAGAAAATATTCCAGTAATCAATTACACAGAGGAAGTAAAAGAGGGTGATGTCAACGATAATCAGGACGTGCAACGATACTTTTGTAGTGATGATCCATTTGTTAATGGAATTGGTGTTACTGTCTTAACAGGAGATTATCTTCCTCCATTGATTTTAGCAGAAGTTCCTATTAAAGATGGAATTGTTCAAAAATATATTGGTGATGGATTACAGCGTACCACTGCATTGATGCGGATTCGTTATGGAAATTACAAATTTACTAAAAACATTGAAGACAGTGAGATTGAGTATCAGTCAAAAGTCTTCGATGAAAATGGTGTGGCAGTTAGAGATGAAGATGGGAATTTTGTATGGGAAAAGAAAATATTTGATATAAAAAATAAGACATATGATGATTTTCCAAAAGAACTAAAAAAGAGATTTGATAACTATCAGCTTCGGATTGTAACATATCAGAATTGTACTATGGAAAAGGTTAGTAAATTAGTTAGAAAACTAAATAACCATAAAGGAATGAATGCAAGTCAGAAAGCATTGACTTGGATTCCTACATATGCCAGACAAGCAAAAAGGATCGGAGAAGAAGGATTTTTCAAAAATTCAATGACACACTCAGATACAGATAGGAAAAATGGAAATTATATTCAGTTGGTTTGTAATAGTGTAATGGCTCTTTTTCATATAGATGAATTTAAAAAAGATTCAAAATCAGCGAATGCTATGCTTGAAGAAAAAAGTAATCATCAGGAATTTGAAACAGTAAGGAATATCCTTCAGAGAATGGAAAAATGTTGTAGATCATCTTGTAAAGATGTTTTTGTAAAGAAAGACATATCGACATGGGTAGTTGTATTTGATAAGTTCAGTAGATTAAATCTTCCAGATTCTAAATTTGCTGAGTTTGTACAGGCGATTCCAACAAAATTACATAATGTCAAAGTAGGCGACTGGTCATACGATTTATTATATAAAGAACCAGGTACAACAGGTAAAAAACTTGTTGCTCAGAAAATTGATACATATACTGCTTTGATGATGGATTATTTACATATTGATACAGAAACATTAATAGTAAAACCAGAAGAAACAACTCTTTCTTTTGTTCAAGAAAACGCAAATCCTGACGCTACAGAAGAGGATATTGAGTTTTATAGAGATATGGTTGAAGATTGCGTAAAAGTGGACGAGCCTGTATATCAGCAATGTGAAAGAGCTGTAATTGCTATTATGGCTTATGCTTGTACGAAAGAGCAGGACGAAGAATTTGAAAAGTGGATTCAGAAGTATAAGAATCAGACAAATTTTAGTCCTTCACAGAAAACAAACTTTACATATATGAAAAACAGTTTTGATAGTTTTGTACAGAAAATGGCTGTATAAAAATTTGTTAATAACAGAAACCAGAAAACGTCCGATTATTCAATCAAATACATAGCCGAGTCTGGCAATTCTCATATTCTTTGTGAGTATGGTTTCTGTTTTATATAAAAAAGAAAATTCTCTTTCTTTGGAAAAATAGGAGGTAAATATGGAAACAAAAATTAAAGAAGCAATAGAATTTTTAAGAGACAACGGATATTATGTAACAAAAATTCCTAAAAAATTATGTGAAGTTGCAGAAGAATGTTCTGAAACTGGGCATGGTGACTGTATGGAGTGCAGTTGTTTTGTGTGTTTGATAGGAAACGATTATTAAGAATGTTCGATTTCTTTGGAAAAGAGGTGAAAGTTATGCCAATTAAATTTGCAGATGACATTATAAAAGAAATAATTAATCGTGGTGAAATTTCTGTAAAAAATAATTGTGTAACTGGTGAAGAGTTTGAAAAATGGTTAAGAAGAGAAAATGAAGTAAATGGAAACGAAAAACAGAAACCATAGTAAAACTTCGTTTCATGTAAAATTAAGAAAGGAGAAAATATGAATATCACAGCTATTTCAGTAGAAAATTTAGAAGAAAAAGGATTGGATTTATTGCCTAATAAAATGGAATTAAAAGTGCGAAGTAATATTTTCCCAGATACATATGGAGAATGTATTGGTAGATATGACAAAACCAACGACAAGTTTGAATCATTTTTTAAAAAGGATCAAGAAGCAGGAAATACTCGTTATTTTGATGAGTATAAAAAGAAATGTAATCTTTATGAAAAACATAGAACAGTATTTGATAGAGAATACTGCACGGAAAAGAAGGTTGTAGACTATTATGTTATGTATAACATATTGGAAAGTAGCAAATTTAAGCCGACAATAATCGAAGATCATGTTGATCATTCATACTGTATGAACGGAAGTTTTAAGTGTGAATATGAACTTTTATTTGCTTGTGATGGTGATATAAGAAGAATTATTGTTCCATTTACTTCTGTAAATATTCCAATGTATGAATTTATTGGTGATTTAGAAGACATGGTAGAAGAAGTTCTTGATGAGGAATCAGACGAGTCAAATCCATTTAATGATATTTTTAGAGATTGTGATGGATATTATGAAATTACGATGTTTGATGAGATTGGTATGAATTGTGATATTGAGGTAGAAAGTGCTTCTGATTTTATGGCTATGCTTGTGTCAATTAGATTAGTGGGATATGAGTTCATTGAAAATGGAGAAAAGTAATATGTTAAATATAGGAGATTATGTAGGACAGATTAACAAAGATTCATCTGGTGTATGGAAGTTGTATAAGGATAAGATAAATAAAATTACTACAACAAAGAAATATGGTAGAAGATATTTTACCAAGACAGTGTTTCGACCATTAGATGCAGATGATGTAGATAATAATACAAAAGATATAGAAGAGTCGATTGGCAAAGGATATATTATCACAAGAGAAGTGTTTGGGTTAAATGACAAGACAAGACCTTATGCTGAAAGATGGATAAGATGGGCTAATGAGAATCCAGATAAGGCAACTGGTTTGATATAAACGGAGAATATAACAGTAGAAACAATTAACAAAAAATAAATATAAGAAAGAAGAGGTACAAAACATGGATGGATTTATGATGTTTAAGAAGGCTTTACAGAAACACTTCGATGAAATGCAGAAAGAGGCAACACATTTATTTGAGGTAAATGTAGATAAGGATGAATTATGGAATACATATCTTGATAGCTTCCCTGCTGGTACAAATGAGATTTTCAGAGAACGTAGAGAACATGACTGTAGTTGTTGTAGACAGTTTATTAAGAATATTGGTTCTGCTGTCACTATCAAGGATAATCAGATTCATACAATTTGGGAACTGAATCTTAGTGATACAACATATCAGCCAGTATGTGATTCACTTGATGCTTTTGTAAAAGCTCATACAGTTACAGATATTTATACAACTAAGTTCCCTAAGATTGGTACAGATTTTAACTTTGAGGAAATCAATGGAAAATCTCATCAGTGGGATCATTTTTTCTTAGAGCTTCCAAGCAAGTTCGTAAATAGAAGTAGTCGTTCTAATGAGGAGGTTAAAGGACAGTTCAGAGATACAAGAAACGTATTTAAGCGTTCTCTCGATGAGATTACTATGGATGCACTTGACACAATTCTTGAACTTATCAATTCAAATACACTTTACAAGGGTGAAGAGTGGAAAGGTGTGCTTACAGAGTTCAAGAAGTATAAGAAGGAATATGATAAGCTGACTTCTGATACTGAAAAGGATTTATATGCTTGGGAGAAGTCGGTAACAGCAGGTATGGCTATTGGTAGAATTAGAAATCATTCTATTGGAACACTTCTTATTAATGTAAGTGAGGATATGGATCTTGACACAGCAGTTAAGAAATATGAACAGATTGTCGCTCCAAGTAATTATAAGCGTCCAAAGGCTATTTTTACAAAGAAGATGCTTGAGGATGCAAAGAAGACCATTACAGAACTTGGATATATGGATTCATTACAGAGAAGATTTGCTAATCTGAATGATATTACTGTAAATAATGTACTGTTCTCAAATAAGAGTGCTGCAAGAAGAATGGTTGGTGCAGATGATATTTTTGGACAGATGGAAAAGGATGTTGCTGTAAGTCCTAAGAAATTTTCTAAGGTTGAAGAGATTTCAGCACAGGATTTCATTGATAAGGTACTTCCAACCGCAAAAGAGATTGAAGCTTTTGTAGAGAATAAACATGAGAAGAACTTTGTTTCTATGATTGCACCTGTTAATCCAGACGCTAAGACAATGTTCAAATGGAATAATGGATTATCTTGGGCTTATTCAGGAAACATTACTGACTCTGATATGAAGCAGAATGTAAAAGCTGCTGGCGGTAATGTTGACGGTGTACTCAGATTTTCGATCATGTGGAATGAAGGACAAAATGATAATAGTGACCTTGATGCGCATTGCAAAGAACCTGATGGAAACGAGATTTATTTCAGTAATTGTAGAAAACCTAGTATGTCAAGATGTGGCGGTCAGTTAGATATTGACATTACACATCCTATGGAGCAGATGGTGGGAAAGCCTTCTGTGGAAAATATTACATGGGCAGATATGTCACGTATGAAGCCAGGTGTTTATAAGTTCTTTGTAAATCAGTATGCAGCAAGAGGAAGTAAAGGATTTAAGGCAGAAATTGAATTCAATGGTGAGATTTTTGCGTTTGAATACAATAGACCTGTTTCTGGTAATGTTCAGGTGGCAGAAGTTACACTTGATGAGAATGGCAACTTCTCAATTAAGGAAAAGCTGTCTGGAAGTTCATCTATCTCAAGTCGTGAGATTTGGGGCGTAAATACAAACCAGTTTGTTCCTGTATCAGTAATCAGTTATAGTCCAAACTATTTTGACGAGCAGGACGGAATTGGTCACAGACATTTATTCTTCTTCCTGAAGGATTGTGTAAATAGCGAAGAGCCTAATGGATTCTATCTTGAGTTCCTTGACAATGATTTAATGAAGCACAAGAGAGTATTTGAGGCTTTAGGTGCTAAGTGTCATGTAGAAGATACTGATGATCAGCTTTCAGGAATTGGATTCTCTATGACAAAGAGAACAGATTTAGTTGTTAAGGTTAAGGGTGCAACAGAGCGTGTAATGAAGATTAAGTTTTAATTGGAAAAGGAGATTATTATTATGACAAACAACGAATTATTTATCAACGCAACAAGATCAAATTATCAGTTCCCATTCAGAGGAATGATTAACGTAATTGATTTGTGGGATTTATCTCTCACAAATCTGGACTCAGTATTTAAGACACTCAATGCAGAAGTAAAGAAGTCTGAGGAAGAGAGCCTTCTGAATACCAAGTCAAAGGAAGATGAGGAGATTTCTAATAAGATTGAAATTGTCAAGTATATTGTTAGTGTGAAGCTGGATGAGAAGAAGAAGAGAGAAGACGCTAAGAGAAATGCTGAGATGAGACAGAGATTGCTTGAAATCAAGGCTAAGAGACAGGATGCAGCACTTGAAAACATGTCTGATGAGGATCTGGATAAGGCACTTGCAGAATTAGGAGAATAAGATTATTAGGTCGGTTGATAAGTGACTGACCTTAATATAAAAAGAAAAGGAGAAAAAAGATGAGTAGTATTTTAAGTAATTTAGGAATGGTTATTCCGATTGTAGCAGTTGTATTAGTAGTAATTGGTTTGTTGGTAGCAGGTTATGTAAAAGCTTCGCCTGATAGAGCATACATAATTTCTGGTCTTAGAAAAGAACCAAAAGTGTTAATTGGTAAGGCTGGTATCAAAATTCCATTTTTAGAAAAGAAAGATGAGTTGAATTTACAGTTGATTCCGATTGACGTAAAAACAAGCAGTGCAGTTCCAACGGCAGATTATATTAACATCAATGTAGATGCTGCTGTCAACGTGAAGGTAAGTTCAGACAAAACAAGATTACAGCTTGCGGCTCAGAACTTCTTAAATAAACCAGTTGATTACATTGGAAGTGTAGCAAGAGAAGTTCTCGAAGGAAATATGAGAGAAATTGTCGGCAAGATGAATTTAGAGGAAATGGTTTCAGATAGACAGAAGTTTGCTGAACTTGTAAAAGAGAATGCTGAACCAGATCTTGCTGCTATGGGACTTGATATTGTAAGTTTTAATGTACAGAATTTTGTTGATGAAAATGGGGTTATTGAGAATCTTGGTGTAGATAATATTGTTAAGATTCAGAAAAATGCAGCTATTTCAAGAGCAGAGAGTGAAAAAGAGATTGCAAAAGCAAGGGCTATTGCAAAGAAGGAAGCAAATGATGCAGAAGTAAGTTCTGAATTAGAGATCGCAAATGCACAGGCTGAAGCACAGAAGAAGAAAGCAATCGTTCAGGCTAATGCCAACAGAGAATCACAGGAAGCTCAGATTGAAGCAGATACTCTTATTGCACAGAAAGAAAATGAACTTGCAATCAAAAAGGCAGAATTACAAAAAGATGCCGATACAAAGAAAGCGAGTGCAGATGCAGCGTATAGCATTCAGCAGGAAACAGAAAGAAAGACAGTTGAGATTGCAACGGCTGATGCTAATCTTGCTCGTCAGGAAAAGGCTATTGCTTTAAAAGAAAAAGAAGTAGAACTTACAGAGAGAACTCTTGAGGCAACAGTAAAGAAACAGGCAGAAGCTGATAAATATGCAAAACAGCAGGAAGCAGATGCTAAGTTATATGAAACTCAGAGACAGTCAGAGGCAAAACTTTTTGAGAGACAGAAGAATGCAGAGGCTGAGAAGTTTGAGCAGGAAAAGAAGGCAGAAGCTGAAAAGGCAACAGCAGATGCTAATAGATATACTATGGAACAGGAAGCAGAAGGTATTCGTAGTAAAGGACAGGCAGAAGCAGATGCGATTAAAGCAAAAGCATTAGCTGAAGCAGAAGGTATCGAAAAGAAGGCAGAAGCTATGAAGCAGATGGGTGAAGCCGCTGTATTAGAGATGTACTTCAAGGCAATGCCTGAGATTGCGAAGAATATTGCAGAGCCGCTTGCAAAGGTTGATAAGATTACAATGTACGGTGATGGCAATTCATCTAAACTGATGAAAGATATTATGAACACTCTTAATCAGGTAACGGATGGAATGAAGGAGTCTACTGGTATTGATCTTAGCTCCGTACTTGCTGGTTTTGCAGGTGCAAAGATTGCAGATAATACACAGAATAAGTAATATAAGTAAAAATTAAAGGGTTGGTAGGTGTTGCAACCTACTAACCCTATTTATATACCGTATATAGTAAGTGCAAAACACTATATATAATATGGCATATATAATACATTAGAATGAATCGCACATTTCTTGCGGAATTTTGGAGGTGAAAAACATGAAGATAATTGGCTGGGAAAGAAAAGGTAATGTAGTTAAGTTTGCGTTGGGCGATAATCATTTAAAGGATTGGAGTGGCGATGATTGGAATGATGCTCCATATGAACATAATGCATGTACAACTCCTTTATTTGGCATTGAAAAATACTTAGAAGTTGCATTTACATATGAATCATCAATATTAGAACCATGTGATGATTATAATTATCACGGTAATTTTCCGTTTTGTATGGATGATTTTAAGGAAAGAAAAGTGCCATTTATGATAATTGATACGACTGGAGAAGAGATGTATTATTCGAAAGCATTATTGAATAATAAAAATGCTTTTGTTTTTATGGGTGATAATATTGATAAAATTCAATGGGATAAACTCAATGGAACAATTATAGGATAATGAGGTGAGCAATGTCAAATTTATATGTATATTTAATGTGTTCTCGCAACAAGGATAACAAGGATATTCCAAACTTTAAGGAACGAGCCAAGACAATTCTTGAATACAAAGAGAACGAAGATAAAGTAATTGAAACGTTTAAGGATTTTGCAACTAAAGGACTTCCTGGCGAACAGACAAGATTATATAGGTCAGTCAATTCAAGGAACGAAGAGAAAATCAGAGAAGAATTTATTATCCGTCTGTTGAGAGATAAGCCAAATATGACACAGCTTAATCGTACATTAGCATCTGTTGCACAACAGGTACAAAATCGTGATGAGAGTAAATGGATGTTTGATTTTGATGTAGATGATGAGCTATTGATGAATGATTTTGTTCACGAGATAGCTATGTATTCGGAAATTCCATGGTTAGATATACAGGTATATAAAACTCCTCATGGTTATGCAATTATTGTCCCACATGGTTTTGATACAAGAGGGCTTATGGAAGAATGGAAAGATTATGACATCACATTGAAAAAAGATGAGTTGTTGTTTTTGAACATGATAGCGAATAAGTGATATTTTATAAATATACCGAAATTGAGGTGAGTTTGGATGAAAAGATTAAAAATTGAAATTCCATCTGGTGCAAATGAAATTATCCATACTTTACAAAACAATGGATATGAAGCTTTCTTAGTTGGAGGGTGTGTACGTGATAGTATTCTTGGCAGACCAATTCACGATTATGACATTACAACTTCTGCTACACCAGATGAAATGATGAAAGTATTCAAGGATAAGAGAATTATTGAAACTGGTTTGCAACATGGAACTATCACAATTTTAATTGACGGTGAAGGATATGAATGTACCACTTACAGAATTGACGGTAATTACTCGGATAGTCGTAGACCTGATAGCGTAACATTTACACGAAATCTTAAAGAAGATTTAAAGCGTAGAGATTTTACAATCAATGCAATGGCATACAATGATGAAGTTGGTCTTATAGATCCGTTTAATGGTATGGAAGATATTGAGCATTATAAAATCAGATGTGTTGGTAGAGCAGAGGATAGATTTTCAGAAGATGCTTTAAGGATTTTACGTGCTATTCGGTTTGCTTCACAATTGGGATTTGTAGTTGACTCTGATGTAAGTTTGAACATTCATAAAATGTATAAGAATTTAGAGAATATATCTATTGAGAGAATCAACAGTGAGTTTTGTAAGATTGCATTATCAAGCGAGTTTTATATACAGATAGGATTATTCCGTGAAGTATTCTCGTTGTTCATTCCTGAAATTAAAGATATGTTTGGCTTTCAACAGAATAATCCATATCACATCTATGATGTATGGAATCATACAGTACATGCAGTACAAGCTTATGAATGTGATTGTGAACCCGACTTGAATCCAAGAGATTTGATTACATTATTGGCTGTATTTTTTCATGATATTGGAAAGCCACATTGTTATCAAGATGGTGAGGATGGCATTAGACATTTCAAAGGTCATGGAAGAGTCAGTGCTGATATGACTGATGAAATAATGAAGCGATTAAGATTTGATAATGACACAAGAGAAAAGGTTGTTGAATTAGTTTATTATCATGATGCTACTTTTGAGGTTGGAAAGAAATATGTCAAGAGATGGCTTAATAAAATTGGAGAAGAACAATTTAGAAGATTATTAGATGTTCGTAGAGCCGATATTAAAGCACAAGCAGACATTAATCAGGAAACAAGATTACAGAAGATTGATAACATTGGATATATTTTGGAAGAAGTATTACAGAATGATGAATGTTTTTCTATAAAGGATTTAGCAGTCAACGGTAAGGATTTAATTACTATTGGATATAAGCCAGGAAAAGAAATTGGTGAGGTATTAAATAATCTGTTGGATTCAGTCATTAGTGGAGAATATATAAATGAGAAAGAAAAATTATTAGAAATAGCAGAGAGGAGATTACATGGTTAAATTATTTTCACATACGGATCTTGATGGAATCGGTTGTGGTATTTTAGCAAAACTTGCATTTGGAGATGATGTAGATATTTCATATTGTGATTATGATAACATTGATTCAAGTGTCAAGGAGTTTATTGATAGTGAAACAGAATTTGATATGTGTATTATTACAGATATCAGAGTAAATGAAGATACAGCGAAAATTATTGATGACAGATTTGATAATTTCTATTTATTAGATCACCATCCAACAGCTCTAGGACTTAATAAGTATCTTTGGTGTTCTGTGACTATCGAGTATGAAGATATAAAACTTGGAACTATTAAAACCAGTGGAACAGAGATGTTTTATTATTGGTTAATCGAGAATGGGTATTTAAAAGATTCAGAAACGTTAAGAAGATTTACTGAATTAGTGAGAGATTATGATACTTGGAGATGGTCAGAACTCGGTGAAGATGGTGTTATTTGTAAGCAGGTAAATGACTTACTTTATCTGTATGGTCGAGACGACTTCATTCACTGGTGCATTTCAGAAATCCATGATGAAGTATTTCCGAGATTATATGCTAAAGATGAGGTTGTTCTAAAGATTAAGCAGGATGAAATTGATAGATATATCGGAGAGAAGAACGAAACTATGTTTACCAGTCCTATGTGTGGTAAGGTTTGTGGTTTTGTATTTGCAGATAGGTTTGTTAGTGAATTAGGTAATAAACTTTGTAAAATGCATCCTGAAATTGATTTTGTGGCAATGATTGATATTGATGGTTGTACGGTATCTTATAGAACAGTTAAAGAAGATATTGATCTTGGTAAAGACGTAGCAAGTTTATTTGGTGGCGGTGGTCATCCAAAAGCTGCTGGTTCAGAATTTAGTCAGAGTATTAAGTTGAAAGTTATTGGTGAAATCTTTAGACAGTAGGATGGAGAGTGACTATGTATAATACAGGAGACATTTACAGAATTATTCAAGATGCATTAGACGCAAATCAGATATATTGTACAGACTCTAAACTTGGTGATGGTTCAGAAGATACTTATGAGACAGATACGGAATTTGTTTCTGGCAACGATGCTCACTTGATTGCAACTGTTAAACATCAGCATTTTGATTATAATCGTCCTTATCAAGAAAACGAACATATAGAAACAACAAAATTTAGAATTAAAGTTGAAATGATAGAGTGAGGTAATATGTACGATAAATTAAGAGAATATATAGAAGAATCGAACAATATTGTATTTTTTGGTGGAGCAGGTGTATCTACTGAAAGTGGTATTCCAGACTTTCGTTCCAAGGATGGATTATATAATCAGCATGACGTTCAGTTTGATAAATACGAACCAGAATATCTTTTGAGTCGAGAATGCTTATATAACAATCCAAAGGTATTCTATGAGTTCTATCGGCAGAAGATGGATACAAGAAATATTGAGCCAAATATTACTCATAAGGTACTTGCTAAGATGGAAGAAATGGGCAAGCTGAAGGCTATTGTAACACAGAATATTGATGGGCTTCATCAGAAAGCTGGCAGTAAGAATGTCTTTGAGATTCATGGAACTACTCAGAGGAATTATTGTAGTAAGTGTAAAAAGGAATATCATTCTGATTTCTTATTTGACACTAAAGAGACAATTCCAAAATGCGAATGTGGAAGTCTAATCAGACCTGATGTAACCTTATATGGAGAGAATTTACCTAATAAGGCTGTAAATGGTGCTGTTGAAGCGATTAGTAATGCTGATATGCTGATTATCGGTGGTACTTCATTGCAGGTTTATCCAGCAGCGAATTATATTTCTTATTTTAGTGGTAGACATTTGGTTGTTATCAATAGAGAGAAAATTCAAGTGTTAATGAATGAAGATACGGATCTGATGATTGTTGATTCGCTAGGCAATGTGTTTAGTGAGATTGATAAATGGATGTGAGGTGAGAATATGAAAATTATTGTAGATAAAATGCCAAATGAGCCAAAAGAATGTATCTTTTCTGAATGTACAAATCAGTTGCGTGGTAATTATGTATGTAATTTATATCAAGGAAGAGGATGTGAACCTAATAGATGTGATTTTTTAAAGCCAATTGTAGATTATCATGCGGTTGAACATATGGGTGATAATGTGGTAAGGATGATTCCAATAGAGTGAGGTGAAATAGATGGAAAATGAATTTACATTATATGGTGTAATGGATAAATCAACAGGAAAATTAGTAAGTAATCTTACAAGCCCACGACACAAATATTGGGAAACAAGAAAAACTGCTGAGAATGCGGTTAGAAAATTTATGTCAAGACGTTATAACGCTGATAGGCAGCTAGAAGTTGTAGAAATTGAATGTAAGATAAAAGTGGTAAGCGAGGTGGGAGAGTGAAAATAAAAGATAAAATACGAAATAAATTAAGAACTTGGTTGTTTGAGAATGAATTAAAGGACTTGCAAAAATCTACTATACAGATGAAAATGGCACGAAACCAATATTCAGACGCATATAGATTAGTCAATGATTGTCATCAATTAATGAATTCAATGATGGATGTTGGAACTGATATTCATTTATATAGCGACCATTCTTGGGCGGTTGTATGTATTAAAGGTCATCCAGAGTACGTATCATTTATACCATTGTCATCTGATGATGCTCGTAGTGTAATCAGATTTTTACAACGATTCAAATATTCAAATAAGGTGGTTGATTCACCTTTTGGATTTAAAAATATGATTAATGATCATATTATGGATAATCCATTTGTAAGATAGAGAATAATCTAATATAGAAGTAATTCTATTCACGGCTGATCAGCCAAATTTTCCAAATAAAAGTAACAAGAAATATTTTTTTCCTATGGTTTTAGCAGACGTGTTAATTCCATAGGATTTTACAACAAAATAATTAAGAAGAAAGGAATTAAGCAGTAACTCCTAGGTAATTATGGTTACGTAACCTCTGTAAAATAGTGTATTTTGACAGAGAATAAAGAAAAAAATAATTCTCAAGGGCTACGAGTGTTAAGTTTATTTGATGGAATCTCTTGTGGAAGAGTGGCATTAGATAAAGCCAATATTTCAGTCAGTGAGTATAACGCATTTGAAATTGAAGAGAATGCAATCAAAATCAGTAGATATAATTATCCTGATATCAAAAGATACGGTGACGTATTTTCTACCGACTTCAAAAATTTTAATGGAGTCGATCTATTAATGGGTGGTTCACCTTGCCAGTTCTGGTCGAAAGCCAAGTGTAGTAAAACAGCAAAATTGAAGAGAGAAATTGATACAGAAGGTGAAGGTTGGAAACTGTTTCAGAAATTTGTGGAAGCTAAGAATAACACAAACCCAAAATATTTCCTATATGAAAACAATTATGGAATGGCTGACGAGATTCAAGACGCTATTAGTGAGGAATTGGGTGTACAACCAATTATGATTGATAGTCAACTATTATCAGCTCAGAGAAGAAAACGTTTGTATTGGACGAACATACCAAATATCACACTTCCTGATGATAAAGGATTATTAGTGAAAGATGTTATCTGTGATGATCCAGATTTAGTCAAACACTTTGATGACAGAATCAGAAACACAATGATTAAGTGTGAGAATTACATAAAATATGATCTTGGTGGCAAAGGTCATTATTCGCAGCAGGACAGGCTGTACTTTTTAGATAAGAAAGCTCCAACAGTGCCACGTTGTAGAACAGAAACAAAATTTAATGTTTGGCTTGGTGGAGAAAAATATAAGAAAACATGCCCATTAGAGATTGAACGACTTCAAACACTTCCAGATAATTATACAAAATTTGGAATGGATGATAGCGGCAATGTAAAAGCAATGCCTAAAACAAGAAGATTTGAAGCAATCGGCAACGGATGGACTGTTGATGTTATAGCACATATTTTCAGTTTTATGAAGTTTTAACAGAGAATAACAGAATATGAAGTTCTAAGGAAAGCGGAATTTCTTTTGGTGAAAGGAGAACACATGGATAATAAAAATGATAATAATATGTCGGCAGAGCAGATGTTGGAAATTTTTCTGAAAACAAGACCACATCTATTTGATCACATTTATAAAGAATGCAATTTGATACATAATCAAGAATCATTAGAAAAAGACAGCGAAACTTATTTATATTTCAATAATGAAGATTTGAACATATCAAAGGCAATTATATATGATTATGGCAATGATAGAGCTAATAAGATGGGACATATATTGATTGCTGCGACTGAAGATAGGAGAGAATATGGAAGGAATAACTAGAGATGTAAAAGGCGTAAAGCGGTCTATTCGTAATGAACTTATTCAGAGAATTAAATATTGTAGACAATATATAGTGGACAACGCTGAAACAATTCTTGGAGAAGAAAAATATATTGCTAATTTATATTTGACTTGTAATTTTTTTGACAGAAGTGAAGCTCCATATGTAACTGTAAATAAAGATATAATTCCTGATGGTTTTATTGAAGAAAAATAGGTTGTTAAGACGATAGGAGAATAAGTAAATGAGTGTATGGATAAGTACAACAGATCGAATGCCACCAATAAACGAACAAGTTTTAATTTTATTTAAGGATAAAAAAGATGAACTAAAAGAAGAAAATTTATTCTATGGTATTGCAAGTTGGATAAAAGACTTTAACTTTGGATTTGAGAGGTGGACATATTTTACGGAATATTCAGGATATTACGAAGTAGTATATTGGACACCACTTGTAGATATGCCAAGAATAAAGAAAGAAGAATCATAGATTTCTTTTGGACTTTAGGAGGTAAAATTATTATGAATTTAGAATTATGTGATTTATGTCACAAGAAAGAACCAAATAGAAGATTTAAAATTAAAATGTCTACTAAAGGTTACTATAGAGAAACAGGATATGGCATTGGGTTGTGTGATTTATGGAAACCATATGAGAAAATTTGTGTTTGCGAAGATTGTGCAGAGAAATTGTTTGGTATTAAATCAACAAAAACCAGACTGAAAGAAATGACAGATATGTTACAGGCAACTACAGTTACTGCAAATAAAGGAGAATAAATCATATGAAGAAGAAAATTTTAGCAGTTGTATTAGGATTAACATTGTGTTTTGGAATGACTGGATGCACAAAAGGTGATATTGAGCCCGAAGATAGTTGCCTTGGAAATAAATATATAGACTTAGTAACAATCTATAAAGATGATAGCTATAGAACCAAAGTTCTCTATGATAAAAATACAAAAGTAATGTATTTTGTACAATGGAGTAATTATCAATTTGGAATCACACCTATCTATAATTCAGATGGAACAGTGAAATTATATGATGGGGAATAATATGATAGACAACGAATTACGTCAGCAATATAGACAAGCTGTTGATGATTTGAGAATAACATTTAAGAAGACTTGTTTGTATAGATTTTGCGAAGAAGTTGTAAAAAGATTAAGTAAGATTTTAAGGTAAAAGTAAACCGAAGTTTCCTTCGGATGATAAGAAAGTGAGGTAAGATATGGATATTTATTTAACAGTATTAATTGGATTATTAGGAATTTATATAGGAGCACTTATTGGGCTTGGGATTTCTTTTAAGATCAATCATACTTACATACTTGAAATGATTGATTTAGAAAAAGGATATTTCGATACAATTACGACAGATTTGGCAAAAGCAGTAGATGATATTAATAAAGTATATGAGAAACCAATTTGGAGAAAAACAGAAGAAGAATTGCCACCATGTTCAGGATTATATTATGGCAAAATTAAAGGTAATCCACATGGAGAAAATGCTATGTGGAAAGTAGTATATAACGACAATGAATGGAGCTTGTCTGGCTATCCTGATAATAAAGTAGAAATTAGTGAATGGACAGAGATCTATTAAGAGAATGATACATTGAAAGGAGCATGAGATTTGCTGCAGCATTAAATCATGATTTGCTCTGAGTAAGAAATGGAAGAAAATTATAGACTGTATAAAGGTGACTGCCTTGAAATTATGAAAAGTATACAAAGTAAATCAATTGATATGATCTTATGTGATTTACCTTATGGGACTACGCAATGTAAGTGGGACAGTGTAATTCCATTTGAACCTTTATGGGAACAATATAATAGAATTATCAAAGATAATGGATGTATTGCATTGTTTAGTAGTCAGCCATTTACAAGTTCATTGGTGATGAGCAACCCAAAAATGTTTAAATATGAGTGGATATGGCAAAAGACACACCCAAAAGGACACTTAAATGCTAAGAAGATGCCGATGAGGGCACATGAAAATATTGAAATATTTTATAAAAAGCCTCCACTTTATAATCCACAAATGACACATGGACATAAAAGAAAAGTTGCAAAAACGAATTATGTTAGAGAATCAGATGGCAATAGTTGTTATGGTAGAGAGGTTAGAAATACATCTTATGACAGTACAGATAGATATCCATTAGATGTTCAAGTCTTTAGCAACGCAGATCAATCAAAAAAGCTACATCCTACAGAAAAGCCCGTAGAACTTTGTGAATATTTAATTAAAACTTACACCAATGAAAATATGTTAATACTTGACAATTGTATGGGGTCAGGAACTACTGGCGTAGCTTGTATAAAAAATAATCGTAAATTCATCGGAATTGAATTAGATGAAAATTATTTTCAAATTGCAAGCAAACGAGTTGCTGAATATGCTCATCAGGAATTATTAATGAGTGCAACATAAGAAGCATTGAAAGAAATCTTTCTTTTGAAAATTTTTAATCATATCTAAGCCATTCGGCTATGGGAATCCCAATTACTATAGAAAATCAGAAAGGAAAAAGTTAGGTAGCTACTAAGGACATGTCACTTTCTGGTAAGTGTAAAAATTGAAATATTTAGGTAGTAAAAATCAAATTGCAAAAAGCATAGTTCCTATATTGCAAAAATGTATTGATGATAACAATATAACAACATACATAGAACCTTTTGTTGGTGGAGCAAATATTATTGATAAGATTGAATGTGACAATAAGATAGGAAGTGATACAAATAAATATCTAATTGCATTATTGAATCAGTTAAAGAAAGATCCTTCTTTATTCCCAGAAGAATTTTCAAGAGAACATTATCAGGATGTAAAAGACGACTACAAAAATAATGGAACAAAATATTCGGATTGGTATAAAGGTCTTGTTGGTTTTTGTGGCGCATTTAGAGGAAAATTTTTTGATAGTTGCGCTTGCTATGATTATGAAAGTCAGGGGAAAATTAGAAATAATTATAAGGAAAGTTTACGAAATATTTTAAAACAGAGAAAAAATATTTTAGATGTTAATTTTTCAGTAAGAGACTATAGAAAATACGAACCTTCAAATTATTTTAATTGCCTATTTTATTGCGATATTCCATATAAGGAAACTTACAATTATAATATAGAGTTTGATTATGAATCATTTTATACATGGGCAAAACAGATTTCAGAAAATAATTATATATACATTAGTGAATATGAAATGCCAAATGATTTTGAAATGATTTATAAGCAAAAGAAAAAGATGTGTCTACAGTCTCAAAGTGATAGATTCGTTGTTACAGAGAAATTATTTACATATAACAGAGAATAACAAAGTGAGAGGTTACGAAAGCCTTGAAAAATAAGGCTTTTAGAATCTCAAAATATAAAAAATTATATATAAAGGAGATCAAAAATGAAGAACACAAATTGGAAAGTGCCAGTAATTATTGGCGTAGGAGTATTAGCAGTTATTTTGATGATTGTATTTGGTGTACAGAGTTCACAGAATAAAGCTATTGCACTTGAGGAGCAGGTAAATACAGCGTCATCAGATATTAAGGTACAGGAAAAACGAAGAGTTGACCTTGTATATAACCTTGCTGATTGTGTAAAACAGTATGACAAACATGAAGCTGATACATTGACAGCAGTTGCAGATGGTCGTGGATCAACAGGAGATATTGAGAATGTAACAACAGCTATCACAGCAGTTACAGAAGCATATCCTGAGTTGAAGTCCAATGAGAACTATAAGACTCTTATGAATGAGTTATCTATGACAGAGAATATGATTGCAGAGTATCGCAGCAATTATAATAAACAGATTAAGGAATACAAGCGATATGTGAGAAAGTTCCCTACAAGACAGTTTCTTGGATTGCTTGGATATGAAGTACAGGAATATGAGTATCTGGATTACATTGCACCAGTTGATGCTCCACAGGATTTGTTTAAAGAGGATTAGTCTATGAGATATGGTAGAAAAGGTTTTGATTTTGGCGATTTTGAAATAACAAAACGTGAAATTTTGGCTAGTATTTCTATCATTGCAGTTATGATTCTGTTTGGTATTCTGATTTCTTCCAAGATTTCAGAACACCAAATGGATAAAAATGAAATTTATAACAAGGCTGTCAAGATAGAAAGTCAAGAAATGTTCCAATACGGAATGGACACAAATGTTGGCAATGCGTTTATATATGGTGATTTGAAAGCGGTAGATACAGTTACATATCCTGAAATTGGTGGAGAATATATGTATGTAAAAAAAGTCAAAGAGAGATATACAATGCATACGAGAGTTGTAACTCATTCAAATGGGAAAACTACTTATACTACAACAGAAACATATTGGACTTGGGATAGAGTAGGAAGTGAAGATATTAAGTGTAAAGAAGTATCATTTTGTGGAGTAAATTTCACAAGTAATAAAATTGATTTACCTGGTACTGATTATATTGACACTATCAAGGAATCAAGTAATGTGAGATATAAGTATTATGGTGTTGGTACTGAATATAAAGGAACAATTTTTACAGATTTGAGAGATAAAACCATTTCTGATAACACATCATTTTATAATAACTCGACTATTGACGAGACGATAGAAAGACTAGAATCTGATTTTCCAATTATTATTTTCTGGATCTTTTGGATTATTTTAATCGGTGGAATTGTATTTGGGTTCTACTATTTGGATAATAGGTGGTTAGATTAAGGATAGAAAGGAGAACAAATGAGCAGTAGTAGTATTTATGGAATAAGAAAAGACTATACAGGAGAAGAAATATTTGAATATAAAAACTCATGGTGGTTTTCTCCTATAATTTGGAGCGTCCTACCAGATAAATATATTCATAATTACATTCAAACACCATTTGGTTTTAAAAAGGGAATTATTGGAATGGACGGAAACGATGTATGGATAAGAACTAACAAATCCATTAATGAGTGCGATAACACACCTGATAGGGTTTGTTGGGAGATGTCAAATCAACAGATTTTTCATACATCTGATAAACAGATTATTTCAGAGTCTATTATGCAATTCTTAAAACAAAATGATACTTATGATATATCAGAAGAAGATAACATCCCAGTTTTAAAAAGAGAACATATTATTGAAAGATTTACCGAAATAGCAAATGATATTTTGTCAATTGATGAAAATAAATTTCCATATTTTGTTTTTAAAAATACAACAGTTGATGATGGTGTTGAGAGATGGTTTGAAAAATATGATGAGGAATCTGATGAGTATGTTTCATGTGCAATGTCAGAAAATACAGATAATTTTTATACAGAATTTGTATTTTTCAAAGATGGAAAAATTGACAAATTTGTAAGTAACAAAGATTATCAGTTTGAATCATAGCAAGAAATTTTTCTTTCTTATGAAGATTGGAGGCGTGAATATGTATCAAGAATTAAAAGGCAATGAAAATTTTTCAGATAAATACGCAACATGGATTATAGCATATTGTTTAGATACAGATTCATTTTTTGCAACGAATCAGAGACACTTCTTTTGGGAATATGATGATGAATTCCAATGCGAAAACGATGCAATTAATTATTTCAGAAACCATTTGAATGAGTTTAGAAATGCTAGGAAAGAAATATTGAGTCATTGTGGTGGATGGAGCATTGATAAGGGTTTGTTTTTAGAAAATACGAAAGAAAGTTTTCAAATGCAAATAGGAGAATAACGATATGAAAGCATATTTAGTAGAGCGACCTGCAAGAGATTGGTGTCAAGATTATGCAATGGTAATTATTGCAAAAGATGAACGACATGCTGAAAGAAAAGCAAGGGTAAGTTCAGATGACTTTAAGAAGTGTCAAGAGATTACTATTACAGAAATTGATATGAATGAAGAACAGTGTGTTTTAAGAGCGAATACAGGTACATAGGAGAATAACTATATGAGAACAGAGAATATAGAAGTAACATTTAAAATTCCAATTCCAGTTGATAAACCTGATTTGAACGGTGTGATATATTCCAAACAAGCAATTAGAAATGCTTATAAAAATGTAAAGGATATTCCGATTGAGATACCATGTCATGATGATCAGTTTTTTTCTATTGGAGTAGCACAGGAAGTAGAATTGATTGAAGATGAAAATGGTATGTATATTACAGGCGTTGGTCTTGTTTGGCATGGCGGCACAAAAGAAAGTGTTGAAATTAAAGATGGTAAGGTGACTAGCTTTAAAGTGAATGGCATTGGAATTGCAAAAGAGTAGGAGGTAAAGATATGGATAATTTAATACATAGAGAAGAAGTAAATCTTCATGAAGTAATTCAAAAATCATTCCCTAGAATTCTTATCAAGGATCTTACAGAACACGAAAGAATTTGTCCTGTATGTAATGGTCTTGGAATGCGAATTGAAGACAATGTTTATGGGATTAAAGGTGACAATTCTGAAGTTGGCAGAAAATATCATTTTCCATATAAACATCAAGCACTTTCATTTTGCCAGAGTTGTTTTAATGGAGTGCAGCGATTGTGTCCTTATTGTGGAGAGCCTTATAAAAATCAGGCTTATTTACATTGTGACTGTGAAGGACAGAAGAAAGTTGATGAAGAAGAGAGAATAAAGAAGTGGAATGAGAAAGTAGCAAATGCAGTAGCTGTTGATGAAAAAGATGTAGATACAATGCTGTACTGTGAAGAGTTTGATGAGTATTATGCTACTGTTGATGATTTTGTTGATGATTATGCATGTAATCATGAAGAAGATGATGATGAAAGACCAGTAAGATTATGGGTAACTTCTGTTGAGAAGATTTTTATTGATGCAGCCAATGTCATTGAAAATGCTTGTAGCGATTTACATGAAGACGCATATGAACGGTGCGATGATAGTTCTTTACAGAAATTATTAGATGATTGGTGTAAGGAACAGACAGGAACAACTACATATTATCCTTGTTATAAGCAGTATGTAGAGATTGATTGGAGTCAATATTCTGAGGAATAACAGAGAATAAATATTTGTGAGGTAGTATTTAAAATGGGTTATTGTTTTAATTTATATACACCAGATATGAAAGAACAGGATAGTGGAAAATTTGTAGCTTGTGAGAAATTGTTGTTTTCTAATGATGCACCATTTACTGTTAATACAATTGGATATTACGAACAGTATATCGGTGGTAAATATTTGGATATTTATAACAGTGTTTGTATTTTAAATGAGCAACAATGTGAAATTGCAGATAAATATACAGGAACGACATTCTTTACAGATTTTATTAAAAAACATGACTGTAATGGAATGTTCATACAGATAACATGAAAAGAAAGATTCGTTTCCTTTGGAAATTTTAACAGATAGGAGTGATATAAACGAGAGTATATAAAGATAAGCAGTATCTCATTTTTGATTACGAAGATGGGCGTACTGTGAAATATGATTTCGCAACAAAGACTGCTATTGGAATTAAGGGCAAGCCAGTAAAGAACTTGTGTAGTCAATTAAGTTGGTTTACCTTAAATGAGTTGTTTGATTGCTGTGATGATAAAAAGTATGCAAAGTTTTTACGATTTGTAAAAAGAGAAGAGTCTGATTACTATCCAATATATAATATAGGAACAATTCTAAATCGTGTACCACGATATTCAAACTATGAACAGTTGTTTTCGGCAGGAATAGATGAAATTTTAGATAGTAGGAACAAATTCAGGTACACAATCAATCAAATTCCCAAGGCGTTAATTAAATTATGTAAAAACAGAGAGATAAAATTATCGAATAATATTCTTGAATATTATAAGAAGAATCCTGATGCTCATTTACTTGCATACAAGTTAGAATATATGAGTTTGACAGATAAAGATATTTATGTAATTTGGTCAACAGACAATTATGACTACGACAACGAAGCAAGACAATATCATTATTGGTCATATTTCAATAAATTATTAGATGAATTTGGTTATACGGCAAAAGCACTTTTATTATACATTGATCAATTAAAAACATTTGAAGCGTTGGACAATGTTGCATATGTAATAAAAGAATTATATGACTATGCAAGTATGATGAAATCTATTAGTCCTAAATTTGACAAGTACCCAAGACATTTTCTTACTACGCATAAAATCGCTTGTAGGAATTATGACAGAATGAAGAAAGAATTCTCAGAAGAATTGTTCAAAAAGAGAATAAATAAACAATACGAATACTCTTTTGGTGATTACATATTCATTTATCCAGATTCTACTCAGGATATTAAAGACGAGGCTGCATCACAAAATAACTGTGTTGCTTCTTATATAGATAAGGTTATTGATGGTAAGTGTCATATTCTTTTCTTGAGAAAGAAGAATAAACCAGATGAGAGTTTGGTAACGATTGAAGTAAGAAACAATCATATCGTACAAGCTAGACGAAGATTTAATGATGATGTAACGGCAGAGGATCAAAAAGCTATTGATGCATTTAACAAAAAGTTTGCGAATAAGGAGGATAAAGCAGCATGATTAAAGGCGATCGAATTAAATTAGTTAAGAAGATGGGTGTGTTTGATAATATTGGTGAGATTTGTGAAGTAACTGATATTCAGGAAGGTGGAGTAATCTGCTTTAAGTTCGGTGGTTGCCATCTTGGTTGTATGTCATACGATGAGTATAAAAAGTATTTTGAAAAAGTTGAGACACCTATAAAGAAGCCTTGGAGCGAGTGGAGTTTAGACGAAATTAGCTTTACAGACATTAACGGTAAGATAAAAACAGGTCATTATCGTTACAGAAACAATGGAAAGAAAGTGCAAGTAAAATGTGGAGGATTCAAAGCAGAAGCTACTTGCTGTAGAGATGATGTTTTTGACTTTGAAAAAGGATTGTCACTTGCAAAAAGTCGTTTGATTGTAAAATATCTCGATAATCAGGTTAAGTCGATTGCAAAGGCGATGTAAGAGGAGAATAAATATATGGCTGGTAAAGAATTATGTAGAGTACAGTTTATGAAAACCTTTGAAGACTACTATGATTTTGAGCAGAAAAACATTATCTTAAATTCAATCAGAGTAGCAGTATTATATGATGATAAACATTTTAAAAACATTCCATTTGATATTCAGGTAGCAGGTGAAAATGGATTTCGTGTTAGACCATGTTTTTCAAAAGGAAAGTTTCTTGTAATGTATGAATGTATGATAAAAGCATATAAGGTTATAATTTCAGCTAATGCATTTCCTTATCATATGAATGAAAATGGCGATTTTGAAATCTGTATTCCGAGTGCAGAGAATAACAATAAGTAGGAAGTATTCTGAAAGAGTAATCAATCAGATAGTGGTCACAGGTTCATGACCAACATACATAAAAGTCTATGTAAAGAGAAATAGTTCTCATGAATTATCGGTTTCTTTTGGAGGTGAGGATTTGGGGCAATTGTGGGAAAAAGTAGAAAATAAGTTGAATAAAAGTGGTCGAAAATGGAAAGAAAGTGAACACGTACCATATAGATGTGCAGAGTTATTTTGTGAAAAATGCGGTAAGAGTATGGGTGTACAAGATATTATATACACTGATTTGCGAACACTTATGTACTGTGATGATTGTGTTAAACCATATGTACGACAAGTACCATATAATTTGACAGACGACAAAGAGATAATTTTTGATAATGGTTTAACCGTTGAAATCAAATATAAGGATAATTATTATCATGACCTGACTTGTAATAAGATTTGTTACTTTAATAAAAAAGGAAGATATATCAAAATTAAAGGAAAAACTTATTACTTGAATATTAATCAAAAATAGTACTAAGAATCTGACATTTCTTTGTGTAGATTGGAGAATATTATTATGGAATATAAAAGAGGTCGTAGGGCGTGTCTTAATTTGATACGAGATCCAGTAGATAATTATATAGAACATAGAGATGAAATCGAAGAAGTTCTTAAACCATTCACGGTAGTTCCACGAAATAAAACATCTAAAGTAGATACAGACCAATGGTTATATATTAGTTCAACTCAACAAGATAAAGAATATGTAAGAGCAGTTGAAATTTGTAAGGGTAGTAAGATTTACAGTACGGATGAAAATGACTTATATGAATTAGACAAAGAATTGAATGAACTTGGATTTAAGACAAGAATGGGTAGAAATTGTGATACAGGAACTTTGAGTATTGCAGTTTTAGAAGAACCTGAAACAGAGAATATATAGTTGGAGGTGAGAAATAAATGAACTTACAGGAAAATGTAAATAATTCACTAATGTTATCAAAGGTGGAACAGATGCATGATTTTAGAGGTTGGAGTCATAAACTTCCTGCTTTTCACTTTGATAAAGAATGGGATGTGACGATTATTCCACCATTTGCAGGTGCGATTATCAGATTTGTAATTGATTATAACGGAAAACATGTATCAGTATATTTTGATGCGTATTCAGAACTTGGATGGATGTATGATAATGATGAGCAGCCAATTCCGTATTTTGAATATTATGATTGCGTAGATGCTCACAGATATTATCTTAATGAGTCAGAACAGATGATGAATGACATTAGGAATTTCTTGAATAATTAGTCTTAGCGATTCAGCTAACAATTTCCCAAAATAAAAGAATAAAAGTTAGAGGTGAAAAATGTGAGTATGGTGAATTTAAATTTACACATAATTGTATTAATTGTGTTATGTCATTTAATTGGTGATTATGTGTTGCAATGTGATTTTATTGCACAGACAAAAGGAAAGAATTGGTATCATTTATTTGTACATTGTGCATTGTATTGTGTTCCATTTTTAATAGTATTCGGTTGGACATGGCAGTTGGCAGTAATTTTTATTTCGCATCTGATTATTGATCCGTTGAAAGCAAGATGGAATAAGATTACATACACTACAGACCAGACATTACATTATATAATCGGAATGCTTTATCTTATTGGTTAATCAACCAAACAATTTCCAATAAAATTAAAAACTGAATAAGAGAATAAGTAAGTGAGGTAACACAATGGTTATTTATAGACCACATAGAGGTGGATTAAAAGAAGCTATGGCAGAAGCGAAAGAATTTAATTCTATAGATGAAATGAAACGATATATTTGTGATAAACACAATAGATCAATTCCTTGGTTTCAAATTAAACCAACTGATATTTATATTCAGGATACGGAAAGTTCAGATGAAAGAGTTAAATGGCATAATTTATTTTATCTTTTATATGAAAGAGCAAGCAAAATTAGTGATGTAAAAGGATTTTGCAGATATATGGGTATCTCAGAAGACAATCCTAATCTTCCAGATGACGATAGAGATATTTATTTCTTGGAAGATAAACCAATGGGAGTTATTGGTATGTGTTCAACAGATTATGAAAGAGAAAATAATTAAATGAGTAGATGAATTCACTGTTTCATGTGGATTTTGAGGAGGTGAGAATATGGAAGCAAGAGTTAGATTATCGGATGCACATAATACAATTAAAGAATATGAAAACTTAGGATACAGATTTATCGGATCAAGACAAGATATTGAATATGCGAACCTTTTCTTTGAAGAAGTTCATATACCAAAAGAGAATAATGTAACAGATATAAAATTTAACATCGGAGATTTCGTAGAAAATAGAGATGGAAGAATTGGTTACATTTCAGATATATGTCATTGTGATGAGTGTAAGAAGCGTGGATTCTTTGAACCAACAATTCAGTATTCAGATGGTACAAGCGATTACATATCAAATTATTCTGTAAAATACGTTTCCAAAGACTATAAACAGATTGGTACTCAGAAGTTTGATAATGACTATTATGAAAAAGAAATTGAAAGATTGAAACATCAATTAGAGATGGAGAAAAGTAAAAGTGCTTATTGAAAAATGGCAGCCAATGGTGAAGAACCTGTTTTAATGGGTGCAAGAAAAGGAATGGCTTACATTCTTCGATAGTAACAGAGAATCAATAAGTGAGGTGAGAAGATGAAAAAGAAATTTATGATATTTCTAATAGCAACAATTTTAACGTTTTCATTAGTTGGATGTAGTGTTCCAGAAGATACAGAAACAAATAATAGTGGCGTGGAAATTGAGATTAACAGTTGTTATAATGCTTATGAATTTATTGATCCAGATACAGGTGTTCATTATTTGTATCTATATAAAGGTGGTATAACACCAAGGTTAAATTCTGATGGCAATGTTATGTGTGATAAATAAATCTGATCCGACTTAATCAAGTCAAAAATTTCCAAAAATCAAAAACTGAATAGAGAATATTTGTATGGGTGGAAGAACAGCATACCCTTGGGTTTGTATACTCAAAAATCACTGTTGAAGATAGATTTTACATAAATTTATTTTCTGTGTTCCGTCCATTTGGGCGTTTAGATAGATTGTTTTATTAACAATATTTATATATTTTTTTTAATTTTAAGGAGGACATTTTTAAATGGCAGAGACAACAACAAAGGAAACAAATTTAAGACAGGCAAATGCAAAGGCAACAGCAGTAGGTGTAGTTAGTGAGAAGGATCTGAAGATTGTAACAGAGGATGGAAAGAATAAGGTAACAGGTCATATTACGGTCAAGACTTCTGATGTGAATTTCGTTAAGTACAACGTCAATGTAAATGAGAAGACTAAGGCTGGTACTGACAATAAGACTTATGCAGGTATTCAGACAGTAATGAACGAGTACAAGTCTATTGCAGAAGTTGGTGAGGAAGAGGCTACAAAGGTTAGAGTAACTGGTGATATTAGTCCATTCACAGGTAAGAATGGTGAGAAGATTGTATCTTACAAGAGCAATTTCTTCAATAGATTAAAGGCTGACGAGGATTATGAGCCACACGCAGAGTTCGCAGTTGAGGTATTCATTTCTGGTATCAATCCTGAACTTGATGCTGATGGTGTTGAGACAGGAAGAATCGTAGTAAGCGGATGGATGCCTACATATAACGGAATTGAGCCAATCGACCTTGTGGCAGAGGGAGAAGTAGGACAGGCTGTTGATTCAGGATTCGAGGTAGGACAGACAGTAGAATTCTACGGAGACATTATTAATAACAGAATTGAGACTGTAACAGAGATTCCAGTTAAGATTGGTAAGCCAAGAAAGAAGGTATCTGTAGAGATTAAGAGTGATCTTCTTATCACAGGTGCTTCTGAAGCATATGAGGAGGGTATTACACCAGAGCTTCCATATGTTGCTGAAACAATTCAGGCTGCAATTCAGGAGAGAGCAAATCGTCTTGAGGAAGCAAAAGCTAAAGCTCAGAGTGGTGCAAAGGCATCTACTGCAAAGCCAAGTGGTGCAGCACATGGTAGAAGTTTAGGTTTCTAATCTAACTTTGTTGTAGGTACGAATGAAATAGTTTGAAATATGTACCATTTTTATAAAAAAATATTTTTA
>ERZ1034855.92-NODE-92-length-49714-cov-63.983608_pt1 | contig 49714 bp, 43 predicted proteins | sample MGYA00520699_ERZ1034855 | MGnify/ENA primary metagenome ERZ1034855 (study PRJEB33766, sample SAMN09781730) | gut metagenome | biome: gut microbiome | host: Homo sapiens | place: Madagascar | study: EMG produced TPA metagenomics assembly of the PRJNA485056 data set...
AAGAGCGTCTTATCTAAATCACTAAAAAGGTACTTGACAAAGGTCACTTCATAACGGATTAATGAATATAAAGGTGGAGATTATATTGACTTTTGGTTTGATGATGAATCTTATGCAAAATATTTTCACTCTAATTCCAAAATCTCACAAATAGACGTGAATTTTGACTATAGTGCAATTGTTAACGGCAAAAAAGTAAATGCTATATCAAAAAATGGTGAAAGTGTTACTGTTTACTCGAAGAGATACAGAGCACTTGATCAAAGTACATTGATTATTGAATTAAGCAATTTACTAAAAAAGAATGAATTAAATACAATTGTTTTTATCGGTGATAATGGGCTTGGTTATACGTTCTACACCTCTGAAAGAAATTTATTTATTGACGAAGCCCAAAAAAAGAATTTTTATGGGGCAACAAGTAAACTACCAAGAGCTTGTTTTATAAATGTAGTTGTTAATGGAAAATTGTATAACTTGAGTCAAAAGGTTTGTTTATAGCATAAAGTTAATCTCTATGTTATTTTTTCAAAACAGATTTGACAGTTAAATTCTGTTTTATTTAATAAATAGTTATGGTTAATATACAAATTTACCATAACCATTTTTATTGTCTGAAATCAAATTGTATTTTGTTACAGTCTTAAAATTGAGGATCCTATGACCAAAAATATCAGAAATGACGTTAATACATTAAAGGCAGTAGCAATTGTTGCTGTAGTATTATTTCATTTTTTTGAGCTTGTTTTAGCTCAATATGGTAACAATATTCAAGATTATTTAACCTCTGTTGGTGGGGGGGGGTAATCACCTTATAAATCAAATAGTTGAGTTACTTTTGTTTAGAGGCGGCTATCTTGGTGTTGATATATTTTTAGTTGTCTCAGGCTTCTTAATTTGCACCTCAATATTAAATTCACAAGCTTTACCAAATCATCAATTTTCTCTTATCCATTTTTATAAAAGACGCTTTTACAGGTTATCTTTACCTTTAATTCCTTTAATATTATTTTGTGTCGTTTTTGGATATTTTGTTTTATCTCCAAGTATATTTCATGAATTACTAAGTGAAACAGCTAGAGCTTTCATATTTGCATCAAACTTCTACTTTGCAAAGCAAGACGGTTACTTCTCATTAAATTTTATGGATAGGATCCTGTTGCATTCTTGGTATTTGAGCTTAATTGGTCAGTTTTACATTATCTTCCCACTAGTTGTACTTGTCATTAATAAACTATTAGGTCAAAGAAATCTTAAAGTAGCTATTTTTGCACTTACCATATTCACATTTATATATGCAGAGCAGAAATTTATCTTATCAAAGGCTGACAACCTTTATTACCTTTCAACAATGAGAACTTGGGAATTATTATTTGGAGCCTCATTAGCTTTTATAAAGTTAAATTCAAAACATAATAAACATTGGTTCTATATTGGAATAATACTTTTAATTGCTCAAATAATTCTTACAAACGAGCAGACATATAATCCACTATCAATTTTATTTGTTTGTCTCACCTCAGCGATTGTAATTCTTGCTAACTATCAAGATTCAAGATTAAATAATAAGATAATGCAATTTGTAGGTAAGAGCTCTTACTCGCTATACTTATGGCACTGGCCAATTTTGGTATTCTGTTCAAGACTTGCAATCTTTGAGGCAACATGGCTTGTTGTATCTCTAATTCTAGTTACATGGCTATTATCATATCGTTTTGAGAAACTTGATAAAAAGTACTTTTTTTTAGTTTCTACAATTTATTTTTTATTGGCCGCATCTACGATTGTTGTTTTAGCTTTAAACAAGAAAGGTATTATTGAACTTAGGCATCAAAGTAATCATTCAACACTGAATTATTGGTACAAATATCAAGGAAATGGCAATTTGAAAGAGAGCATTATTGACTCAACAAAAGATATAGATACTCTAATGGTAGGAGACAGCAATCTTAAACATTATCTTGATTTTTTTACTCGTACAATCAACTTTCAATATATAGAGTCAGATGGCACTATAAGTTATGGAAAGAATGTCCATAACTCATTTATAGATGAAAATTCACAAGCATACCAACAATTTTATAATAACTTAATTAGCGCTGTTAAAACACTTGAAAAGAAAAAATTATGTAAAGTTGTCTTTGCGAATAAATGGCAGTTATATGTTGAAAATAATACAAATTTATTCGTTTCTCCTCCTTACAAAAACGATGTCTTAGAAGGAATAATTGAGGATATAAAAGGGATCATTAGTGATTACCCAAATTGTAAATACTATATTATTTCACAGCCAGTTCGTCCTAATTTTGCTGAGCTTAATCCAATAGTTGATATGTATTATCTACGTGATAGATACAAATACTTACAACAATTGAGAGCTTTTTTGGGAACAAGTATGATAACAACGTTTAAACCTAATAACTTAGATAGTGTTAGGTATATAAATTTAAGATTGCAGCAATTTGCAAGTAGTTATAGTAATTTATATTTTATAGATAGAAATATTCCAGTATGTAATAAAATAGATGAATGTTTATTGATCAATGACAACAAACCTATATATAGTGATGTTGCTCATTTATCAATTTTTGGCGGAGAGCTTGTAGGAAAATATATTCTCAAAAATATGCAATAAATTAATAAGGTGTTGATAAACAGTTACACAATATTCATTCAAAAATCATTTATTCTAAATTAACGATGTATGTAGTAATGTATAAGTTATCTTCTTATTTTGATAATTTGAATAAATATTTTTGAATGAAAGTGTACTGGTACAATTGTGCTTTAACTCATTAGAATTGTTATGTATTTATTACAATAATGCATTTTATGCTTTTGTTACGCCCACACACGAAGTACTGATATGAAAATAAAACAATTGTTTTTAAAAAACTTTCGTTCCTATAGTAGTGAAGTCTCTGTAAAATTCGATAATTTAACAACTTTCGTCGGTCCAAATGATATTGGCAAAACAACAATTTTAGAAGCTCTAAATGCATTTTTTAATGAATCTACAGTAAAACTTGATGAAAGTGATTTTTGCGTTGTTAATAAGACGCTACCTGTTGAAATTTCTGTAGAGTTTACAGATCTGCCTAAAAAGGTAATTTTAGATTCTCAAGTAGAAACTACGCTAGCTAAAGAGTATTTACTTACTTCAAAAAATACTTTAAAAATCAAAAAAGTATATAATATAAAACACAACAGCAACTCATCTTCAGTTACTACCCACATATATGTAATTTGTAATTATCCGTCAACATCTGAGTGCAATGGTTTAATAAATAAAAAAATTAGTGAGTTAAAAAATTTAATAAAGTCGAGTCACATAGAATGTGACTCTCTAACTACTAGTTCAGTGATGAGACAATCAATATACAACCATTTCAATGTATCTAACTCTTTGATTGAACAACAGATTGAACTGTCATCAAAAGAAGCTAAAGATATCTATGTGGAATTAAAAAAGTATTTTCCGCTTTATACCTTGTTTAAAGCAGATCGATGCAACAACGATTCTGATGTCGAAGTTCAAGATCCTATGAAACAAGCCGTTAAGCAAATCTTTCAACAAAATGATAGAGTAAAAAGTCTTTGCAGTGAAATTGAGAAAATTGTATCAAACGAATTAAATTATGTTGCAAAAGATACAATGGAAAAACTTTATGAACTTGATTCTAAAATTGCAAAGTCTTTAACACCTTGTATTCCAGAATCCTCACAACTTAAATGGACAGATGTATTTAAATCTGTATCTATAAACAGTGAAAATGAAATTCCATTAAATAAAAGAGGAAGTGGAGTTAGAAGACTAGTCTTAATTAGTTTTTTTAGAGCTCAAGCTGAAAGAATAAAGAAGTCTGAAGATTCTTGTCAATCAACAGGAATTGTTTATGCAATTGAAGAACCTGAGACAGCGCAACATATTGAAAAGCAAAAAATTCTTGTGGATTCTTTGAAAAGACTTTGTGATGATAGTTCAATTCAAGTAATTTTAACAACGCATAGTTCCTTTATTGTAAAACAGTTGAATTCAAAAAATATTAGATTAATTAAGACTAATAATAAAGGTGAAAGAGAAGTTGCAATACCGACTCGTAATTGTCTACCATATCTTTCTTTAAATGAGATTAATTATACTTCCTTTGGAGATGCATCTGAAGAATATCATAATGAGTTGTATGGTTTTTTGAAAGAAAAAGCTGAGCATCGTAAGGGGAAAAGTTTATCACAATCAGAATTTGATAAATGGTTAGCTCAAAATTCAACATCAATAAAAATAGAAAATTCAAGATTAAGAAAAGATAAAAACAATCAAGATAAAACTGAAATTGTTACATTACAGACTTATATAAGAAATATTATTCATCATCCTGAAAATACATTAAATAAAAAACATACCTTAGAGCAGCTTAAGTTATCAATTGATCAAATGAGAGAATTGATTGAAGTTCTCAAACTAGGAACCCCCTAATCTGTAATTATTAATGCTAATAGGGCTGGTTTGAGAAATTGATTCTTTGTAATTCAATACAACATCAAATTAGCCTTTGTTTCAAATTGCTTTATTTATCAATTATTCATAAGAAAATACCAATATGCACGAAATTGAAGAACCCCACAAACCAATAATAGTAGCTCAGTTGATGACAGAAATGATCTTAGGCGGTATTGAATCTATAGTTATGAATTACTACAGAAGCATTGATAAAAATAAATTTCAATTTGATTTTATCGCTCCAGAAGGTTCTACTTTTCCAAATAAATCTGAGATTGAAAAACTTGGTGGCAAAATATTTGTGGTTCCAAGATATTCACACCCGTTTACTTATATCAAAGCTGTAAGAAAGATCTTTAGAGAAAATCACTATAAAATTGTTCATTGCCATATGAACACGATGGGGATATTTGCCATGTATGCGGCATACAAGGAGCATATTCCTATAAGAATTTTACACAACCATTCTATGATAAATCACTTCTTTTCAAGAAGTGAATTTAAACGAAATATTCTAAAGTATGTTTTAAGATCTTTCTGTAAAATATATCCAAACCATTTTTGCGCTTGCTCAAAAGCTGCTGGTGATTGGATGTATGGAAAAAACTTTGATTACAGCGTTTTTAATAATGGTATTTGTGTTGACAAGTTTAAGTTTAATCTTGAACTTAGAAAATCAGTAAGAGAAGAACTAGGGCTTCAGGATAAGCTTGTAGTAGGTCACATTGGTAGATTTTGCCCACCTAAGAATCATATTTATTTAGTTGAGATCTTTAATAATCTTCTTTCATTTCATGATAATGCTGTTTTGTTACTAATTGGTGAAGGTGAATTATTTGATCAAGTAAAATTAAAAGTAAAACAATTCAATATAGAAGATAAAGTTATATTTTTAGGTAAGCAAAATGATACCTCAAAATATTATCAAGCTATGGATGTATTCTGCCTACCATCAAGATATGAAGGTTTACCTGTTGTAGCTGTTGAAGCTCAATGTAGTGGTTTGCCTTGTTTGTTTTCTACATATGTATCAAAAGAGTCCAAAATTTTAGATTCAACTGTATTTTTATCATATGATGATACACTAGATAAGTGGGCTCACACATTGTCTGAATTAGCAAAAAATCAACGAGTTGATGGAGCTGAGCAAGTAAGAAAATGTAATTTTGACATGAAAGAAGAAGCTAAAAAATTGGAAGTATATTATCAGAAGCTTTTATTGACAAAGAATGTTAGTGATGAATACAAATAATTGAATTCGATAAGCTTGTATAATTTTTTGTATGCGCTTATATTGAAGCAAACAATGACAAATTCCACTTTAAGATCAGAGTATACCTAAACAAATATGAAATTACCTTTAGTCAGTATTGTTATTCCAATCTACAATGTTGAGAAGTTCATAAGTTGTTGTGTTGATAGCGTTTGTAATCAATCTTATAAAAATTTAGACATCATCCTTGTAGATGATGGTTCTCAAGACGATTGTCCTAGAATTTGTGATGAATATTCGTTAAAAGATTCAAGAATACAATCTCTCCATAAAGTTAATGGAGGATTGTCGGATGCTAGAAACTATGGAATAAAATTTGCTAAAGGTGACTTAATTTTCTTTTTAGACGGTGATGATTTTATACCAAAAGATGCAATTTCCAATTTAGTTGATATCCAGCAAAAAAATGACAGTGACATTGTAATAGGTAATATGGTACTGGTTTCAGAGGATGCTGGTGCAGATTTTACTTATGCTCAAGAAAACACATATTCGATAAATCTTAATTCTGAGCAAGCAATTGAAGAGACAATATATCAAAAGAAATTTTCCTGCAGAGCTTGGGGAAAATTGTATAGAAAATCAGTTCTAACTGTTGAATTTCCATATGGTAAACTATGTGAAGATTTAGCGGTAGCTCATATTTATCTATCAGTAGCAAAAATAATAACATACACAAGTAAAATATGTTGCTTTTATAGACAAAGACAAACTAGTATTATGCATCAGTTTAATACTAGAAGAATGGATGCACTTGATTTTGCTTTAAATCTTGAAAAGTTTTGTAAACAACACTATAAAAGCTTGTCAAAAGAAGTTCAATGTAGGGTATTCAATGTCGCTGTTCACTTGATTCTTGATATGGATGACAGTTGTATTGATTCTAAAAATAAGTTATTCAATAAAACATTTGCCGAATTAAAAAGAACAAGGTTATGGGTCATTGCAGATCCTAAATGTAGATTTAGAGAAAAAGTTGTAGCTCTTTTGTCTTTTTTAGGAGTTAAAGTTGTTAGGTATGTTTGGAGTCACTCATCTATAGGCAGAACGAAAAGTATTTAGGGGGCAATTTCTTCTGCTTTGTAAGTTCAAATTAATTATTATTGAAAACACCTACCTAAACTATTTCAGGGTAGTTACTGAAGATGAATTCACCTAAAGTAGACTTGGTATAAAGTATAAATACATTAGAGAAGATCTTTTATTCTTCTTTCATGCAACGTTCCATATTAGTGGATACTGGAGAATACTCTTTAAAGCTATGGTAATTATAGTTTGTCTAAAACTAAGTATTTCGAAATTTGTAAAAGAACATTTAAAAATCTTAGGAGATCAACATCTCCTAAGCTAATAGTTTTTCTATAATGAAAAGATACGAAAAATTGCTTCTAAAAGTAAGCTCAAAATTGATTAACAGACGACAATCAAAGGGGTGATTATACTTTAATTAGGTTGTTGCTTTTATAAAGGATTTATTTAATGATATCTGTTGTTATTCCTGTTTTTAATGGAGAAAAATATATTGAGAGATCTGTGTTATCTGTATTAAATCAGACATTTAAGAATATTGAATTGATAGTGGTGAATGATGGATCAACAGATAGAACTTTAGAAATTTTGGAAGAAATATGGAAAAAGTATAAACCAAAAGGAAAAGTTATCTCTATAGAAAATGGAGGTTCAGCTCATGCGAGAAATGTTGGTCTTGATAATATAAGTGGGGATTATTTTTGCTTACTAGATTCAGATGATTATTTAGAAACAAATATATTTGAAAGTATTTTTAATCAATATAATTCATTTGATGTCTGTTATTATGGTTATTCAGATCGTGATGAAAATTGCGTGTTAAATAGAAAGTATGAAGATGACTTTTACTATTTTGATTCAATTACAGGTACAGAATGTGCAATTCTAAAGCTGAGGAAAAAAATATGGATATGCCATGGAAGTGCAGTATATAGCAGAAGAATTCTTGAAAAGAATAATATTAGATATGCAGATGGAATAAATCATTCAGAAGATTTATATTTTATCATATGTATGCTTGTAGCGTCTAATTACGTTAGATGTTTAAAAATGAATGGTGTGAATATAGTAACTAGAAAAAACTCTGTTATGCACAGCGAATATAATAAATCCTTCTTAGGAGCAATTAAGTCTTTAGATATATTAAAGAAAAAAATTTTAACTCTAAACAATGCAAGTTATAATCACGAGTTGTTAAACTTGATTGACATCCAAAAAATGGAACATATATGTTATGTTGCAAAAAAAATTATTTGTAGCAGAAACATAAATTTCATTAATAAATATAAAACTATTAAATCCTTTTCTTTTAATGGCTTTAGTCTATTGCCTAGTCTAAAAAAAGAAATCTCCACTTCAAAGTTGATCGAATACTATACTTTGCGCAAGAGTATAGTGCTTTATTTTATTATGGTAAAAGTGTTTAATTTTGTTCAAAATATTAGTAAAAAGTTAACTAATTAAATATAAGGTACGTTATGTCTATAAGGTTTATATCATGTGCTAGCTATTATGGTTCTGGCTCAAGCGCTGTCACAGATTATGTAAGTGAATTTAATAACGTATATTCATTTACAAATGAAGAATTTAGATTTGTTCAAGATCCTGATGGAGTATCTGATCTTGAATACAATTTAGTTGAAAACTTTAATAGACATAACTCAGGACACGCTCTAAAAAGATTCAAGAAATTGGTTGATTTTCAATCTGGAAATTTTTTGTTTAAACGTTATGAAAAGTTTTTTCTTGGAAATTGGAAAAAGTATTCATATGAATATATAAAAAATCTTACTGATTTTACATATCATGGATGGTGGCAATATGATCTGTTGGATAAAGGTTCGTTGTTTTATTTAAAAAAACGTTTACTTAATAAAATTCTTCACTTAACCATATGGAGAAAACAACCAGAACGTTGTCTAAATTCAATGAAGAATGAAATTACCTACTGTTCGCATCCAACAGAGGAAAAATTCTTAAACTGTACAAGACGTTACATATCTCAGTTGTTTAGTTCAGTATGTAAAGGATCTAACATTGTTATGGTAGATCAAATAGTTCCTCCTACAAATCTAAAAAGAGTGTTAAGGTATTTTGATGATATTCAAGTGGTCATTGTTGATCGTGATCCTCGAGATATTTATGTTCTTGAAAAGTATGTGTGGCAAGATGGAATTATTCCAAGTGACGTTGAAACATTCTGCAAGTGGTTTAAGTATACAAGATCTCATAGAAAAGATGAGCACAATGACGGTTTGAAAGTTAAATTTGTTCAGTTTGAGGATATGGTTTATAAATATGAAGAAACAACCATTGCTTTAGCAAAATGGTTGAGGTTGAATAAAGAAAATCATGTAAATTCAAAACAAATATTTAATCCTGCCATTTCTGTTAAAAATACTCAAACTTGGAAAAGATATCCTTGTAATGTAAAAGAAATTGAGTATATAGAGAATGAATTAGAAGATTATTTATATAAATTTCCAAAAGAGTTAGAACTTTAGTTTCATCGCACATTCTATTTCGTTATGAATTTGTGTAACATTATAAATAAAACAAACGATAAATCAGCCATTATTTTGGCGGCTGGAACCGGTATGCGCATGGTTCCAATAAATACACATATACCTAAGGGATTACTGAAAGTTAATGGTGAGCCTTTAGTTGAAAGACTAATAAAACAACTTCATGAAGCTGATATTACTTGCATATACCTAGTAGTAGGATACATGGCGGAAAAGTTTTATTATTTATCTTCAAAGTATGGAGTTACTCTTGTAAATAATAATGAATTTGCAAATAAGAATAATTTGCACTCCTTAAGTTTAGTGGTAGATAAGCTCTCAAATGCTTACATAGTACCTTGCGATGTATGGTGTAAATTAAACCCTTTTAAGCGAGACTATGAATCGTCATGGTATATGGTAAGTGATCTTGTTGATAACAATAGCTCCGTAAGGATAAACAAAAATCATGAGCTTAAAAGGGTTCCTTGTGCTATTGGTGGTAATTCGATGGTAGGAATTGCCTACCTTTGTGGTGAGCCTTCAGTAAGAGTATCTAATCGAATAAAACAGTTTTGCTCTGATCCAAATCATGATGATGACTTTTGGGAAGAAACTCTTTACGAAAATGGCATGATGATTGTTCCCGCAAATGTTGTAAGTGCATCTGATGTTGTGGAAATAAATACATACGAGCAATTAAGAGAATTAGATGAAACATCAGAACAACTAAGATCAAATACACTAGAGATTGTTTCTAGTGCATTGTCAGTCCCTCAAAACAATATTAAGGATATAAAAGTTCTAAAAAAGGGCATGACTAACCGATCCTTTCAGTTTTCTGTAAACGGTGTAAAGTATATTTTTCGCAGACCTGGTGAAGGAACAGATCAACTTATAAATAGAAAAGAAGAAGCTGAGGTATACAATACTATAAGAGGTAGGTCACTTTGTGACGATCTGGTGTATATCAACCCAGACAACGGTTTTAAAATCACCAAGTATATAGATGACTCTAGAAATTGTAATCCATTTAATGGCCATGATTTAAAGTTATGTATGTCTAAGTTGCGAGAGTTTCATAAACTAGGTTTACAAGTTAATCATGAATTCAAATTATTTAAACAAATAGATTTTTATGAGTCTCTTTGGCAAGGAGTACCTTCGGTTTATAAGGACTACGAAAGCGTAAAAGAAAAAGTATTTAGTTTAAAGTGCTTTATCAATTCACATGTTACAAAAAAAGTGTTAACTCATATTGATGCTGTTCCTGATAATTTTTTGATTGTTGGTGATGATGTTAGATTGATAGATTGGGAATACGCAGGCATGCAAGATCCTCATGTTGATCTTGCAATGTTTTCTATTTACTCTTTATATAATAAGCGTCAAGTCGACAGACTTATAAATATTTATTTTGACGGTCACTGTACATTAGAAAATAGAATTAAGATTTATTGTTATATTTCAGTATGCGGTCTTTTGTGGAGTAATTGGTGTGAGTATAAAAGAACTCTTGGTGTTGAATTTGGTGAGTATGCATTAAAACAATATTGGTATGCAAAGCACTACTGCAGTTTAGCAATAAAAGAAATTCAAAAAATAGGACAAGCAAGTGTATAAAGCTGAAAGAGCTATCATAATGGCCGCAGGTCTAGGTAAAAGACTGCAACCGATTACATTGACCACACCAAAGCCTTTAGTAAAAGTTAACGGTGTTAGACTAATAGATACAGTGATAAAAGCCCTTAATGTAAATGGAATTAAAGAAATTTATGTGGTTGTAGGATATCTGAAAGAGCAATTTAAGTCCTTAGAGCTGGACTATCCTGGTTTAGTATTGATTGAAAATCCATATTATAGTGAAAGTAATAATATCTCATCACTTTACGTTGCAAGAGAGCATATTGAGAATACAATCATTTTAGATGGTGATCAGTTTATCTATAATTCTGACATTTTAAATCCTTATTTTCCAAGATCTGGATATAGCGCAGTATGGACCGATATGCCAACAGATGAATGGTTAATGTCGATTGAAGATGGCATTGTCAAATACTGTAATAGAAATGGTGGTAATCACGGATGGCAATTGTACTCAGTTTCTTTTTGGTCTAGTGATGATGGAAAGAGACTAAAAAGGCATTTAGAAATTGAATTTGAAGAAAAAAATAATAGGCAGGTTTATTGGGATGATGTGGCTATGTTTATTTATCATAATGAATATAAGCTTGGAATTAGAGAAATGAAACGAAGTGACATCATTGAGATAGATACCATTGGCGAGCTAGTTAATTTAGATAAGTCTTATGACAATTATCTTGGAAATTAAGAATGAATAACAATAAAAAACAAATTGATTGGTTGATTACAATTTTACCATTAACCCTAATACTGCTTTCGAGTGTATTATTTTTCTTGGTGCCTAAACAATCTAATGAAGTTTTAAGTAAAGTTAGATTTGTCTTCGGAGATACCCTCGGAACTTATTATTTGGTCATAGGACTTGGAATTTTCCTTTTTTCTGTGTATTTGATGACCTCAAAATATGGAAAAATAGTACTTGGTAATAAGGATGAAAAGCCTAAGTACAGTTTCTTTGTTTGGGGCTGCATGATGTTTACATGTGGACTTGCTGCCGATATTTTGTTTTACTCATTTTCAGAATGGGTTATGTATGCAAGTGATCCTCATATTTCAGAAATGGGAAGTATTCAAGAGTGGGCTGGAGTTTATCCACTATTTCATTGGAGCTTTATACCTTGGGCTTTTTATCTGGTTTTAGCCGTTGCTTTTGGTTTTATGCTTCATGTTAGAGTAAGAAAGCGCCAAAGGTATTCTGAAGCATGCAGACCTATATTAGGAAAGTTCACTGATGGAATTATTGGTCGCGTTATTGATTTATTTGCTGTGTTTGCTCTTCTTGCAGGAACTGCAACAACCTTTAGTGTTGCCACACCACTAATGGCTAGTATTGTTCGTGATTTGTTTAATATTGATTTAAGCAGAACTTCAATAACAATCGTTATTCTTTTAATCACATGTTTTATTTATACCTATTCTTTATTACATGGATTTAGAGGAATTGGTCTTCTTGCAAAAGCTTGTTATTTCTTGTTTATCGCATTGCTTTCATTTGTCTTATTTTTCAGTGGTAAAGGACAGTACATCATCGATACAGGACTTGATTCTTTTGGAAGAATGGTTCAAAACTTTATTGGTCTATCTACATACACTGATCCTAATAGAACTACATCGTTTCCTCAAAACTGGACAATTTATTATTGGGCTTATTGGATGGTATGGTGTGTAGCTGCTCCATTTTTCATTGGAAAAATTTCAAAAGGAAGAACTATTGCACAAACAATCTTTGGAGGATATGTGTTTGGTGTTGGCTCTACTTTGGTAAGCTTTGTTATTCTTGGTAATTACTCCATGGGCTTGCAAACTGAAGGCAGTGCTGATTTTATAAAAGCTTATATCGAGAGTGGTGATTCATACTCTGTGATATTAACAATTCTTAAAACTTTACCTTGCTCTAAATTCGTAATGCTACTTGTTTTGGTTACAATGATATTCTTTTATGCAACCTCATTCGATTCAATAGCATGGACTGCTTCTTGCTACAGTTACCATAAATTAGATGAGAACGTTCAACCTCATAGTTTAGTTCAATTTATGTGGTGTATTCTCTTAATAATGCTTCCAATAGCATTAGTATTTTCAGAAAGTTCAATGTCAAACTTACAATCTTTAAGTATAGTTGCAGCATTTCCTTTAGGGATAGTTATTCTAGTAATTGTATTTAGTTTTATAAGAGATTCAAATTTATATATCCAAAAGAGGTAAGTTGATAAAATTCTTTTTATGACGAACAAACATAACCGGTCATTGTCACATAGTTAACTAGTGATAGCTGAACGGTCAACCAATTTTACTATTGCTAGTTCTTAACGAGCTAGTAGCTGTTTAAAAACTCATAAATTTATGCATTTAAGGTGGTTTTGAGGAATTTTGGGTATAGGATATCGATTACTTTCGTAATTGATGCGTGGTAGTGTCTATTTTTGCTCTGCTGTTAGGTATTCAAACAGGTATTGGAATGCTAACGGAATGCAGGTTTTCATTCTTTGCATTGTTGCTTTATAGGATAAGAGTCTAGCTGAAGTTGCAGTTTCTGCATTACGGTGTTTAATATTGGAATGTCCAGATTTAGACATCTTTTCTCTAGCATAGGTCAATACATTAAGAGTCATACTGTTAAGACCAATGATGGAGGCTAAATGATTATCATCACATACCTGTTGTTTATCTTGTAAGAAAGCAGTATCTAGGATGTAATGTTGAGTCTCATATAACCAGCGTTCTTGTAGAGAGAACTAACTGCTTGCAGTTATGCTCGTTATATTCAAGACTAGAGATGTAGTATAAAACGGTAGTAGTAGGCTTTCTTGGCTTAATAACACCATCAGCTATATTCTTATTATCATCACGTAAATGAGGATGAGTAGTTTTGACTATTTTGATGATGGATTTTAATTCTGGTTGTAAGTTATCTTTGGCTAAAGCTAACTTATCAGCAGGTGCAATTAAAATCTCACGCTCTTCAATACGGTTACCTGTTTTATTGACTTTATATTCTTTAAAACAGTCATCCTTGTTAGACTCAAAGTATTGCTCCATGACATCATAAAGTTTGCCATTACCTAAATTGGTTTTAAGGGAGAATAGCCAATCGATATTTCTCTCATTTAGAAAATCAATTAAGGAAGCTCTAGCATTGATAGCATCTGCACAGATGATGGCATCATTAGGGATACTAGCTCCGTTAGCTATCATTTTCATGATGGCTTTGGTTTCATTGTTCTTCTTTAAAACAATGTCATAATCGATAACACATCGAGCAGAGCAGTTATAGATAGAAACTCTGTTACTAGCTTTTTTCTTTCGGCTTAAACAGCCCTTCTAAAAGAAGCTCTAGTTTCCACTCCATCACAACCACATAATGGCTAAATTCCTCATCTGAAAACATATTCTCTAAGTCTTGTTGAATATGCTTTGGAAATGAGAAATATTGCTTAAAGAAAGGCTCAAAGGCATCATTTGGAATAAGCTTTAAGATGAATCTTACAGTTTCAGCACTAATCATATATTTAGGACTTGGCATATTTGGTACTAAGTACTGAAGTATTGGATTGAATTCAAACCAAAAGCTAGCATGCTCTTTACAGGTGTGATTTCCACACATTGAGGATAACAGTACAACTAGCAATACAGTCTCAGCTTTATATACTGCAAAATCAGGCTCTCTTTCATCGTTCTGTAAGTAGAGCCTTCTTAAGTTAGATTGAAACTGTACTAAAGCATACTCGAAACTATGAGTTCTTGTATAAATTGCTACACGTTGTTCTGCTGTATCAACATTGAACATGTAGTCATTAAAGAACAAGTCATTCTCAGTATAGCCCCTTTGTGTTAGGACTTTGATATACATCTGTCTGAAGTCTAATGATTCAAAGCAACTCTTTCTGAAGCGCATACGCTGATTAGCGTATTCCTCCAAAGCTACTAAATTACCATCAGAAATCATAGAACACCAAAATTGACTTAAATTTTCAGTATTTGATCATTTAAATCAATAAGTTGCGAGTAAAATCTTGAACCGTGATCCTCAGATCACAAAAATAATTCTATCCGTGATCTTTAGAGCATAAAATGCGTAAATTTATGAGTTTTTAAACATCTACTAACACGTTAAGTGCTAGCTTTTAAATTAGGTTGTCTAGATCGTGATCTCGATCATCTAGACTTGGTCGTCTTATAAAAGGATTATATGAAAGTTCTTTTTATTGTTCCTCATGAAGATGATGAAGTATTCATAGGCGGTCCTATGATACTTAATTTAGCTCACAATCCATCATATGAGATTTACGTTTTTATATCAACAAATGGTGATTATTATCCTTTTGAAAATAGTATTCGCGTGAAAGAATCTGTTGATGGACTCTTGTCAATGGGCGTAAATAAAGAAAATATTTTCTTTGGAGGATATGGAGATTCTTGGAAAGGTAAACACATTTATAATTCAAGTCAAATTCAGCAAAAAGAATCGCAAGGAGGTTTCTTTGAAACTTATGTCGATAGCAATATATATACTGATTGGCATTTCAAAAAATTTGGTAAACATGCTAAATATACTCGTGCGAACTATTTGTCAGATATCATTTCTCTAATTGACTCAATTCTTCCTGAAGTGATAATAGCTGTTGATATGGATTCTCACCCAGACCATAGATGTCTTTCTTTATTAGTAGACGAAGCTATGTCTTGTATTCTTAAATGTAATTCAAATTATAATCCTATTTTACTCAAAAAATTTGCATATCAAGGTTGTTATAAGGGAGTTAGAGATTATTTTTATTATCCAACTAAACCTACTCAACTACTTAACGAATCTCCATCTAATCCATATTTTTTATGGAATAATCGTATTAGATACAAGGTGCCAGAATCGTGTGATACAATATTTATTAGAAATAATTTGTTGTACAAGATAATTAGAAAATATAAATCACAAGGTGCTTGGGTTAATTCTGACAGATTTATTAATTCAGACATTGTTTATTGGCAAAGGTCAACTAAAAATTTAACATTAAAATCAAAGTTGTATGCTACATCAGGAAATGTCGAATTTCTCAATGATTTTAAGCTATTAGATACAGATGATGTTTTGATAAATGAATGTAATTATAAAATGAGATGTTGGAGACCTTCCTTTGAAGATAGAGAAAAAATAGTCAAAATTGAAATGTTAAAAGAATCCGTTATTAAAAGGATAACTCTTTACATTAATAACCTGTACGCATCTTCAAATAATAATGAAGGAAAAGTGATTTATCTTAAAAAAAATACTGCTATCCATAAAAGTACTTTTAACATCCCATCTACAAGTTTTGGCATTGTAAATATTGATACAGATAAAATTTCATGTGATGAAGTAATATTTGATTTTTCTAAAGCAGGGGATAATTTAGGTATTAGTGAAATTGAAATTTTGCCTAACCTTGATGAGGTTCCATTTCAAGAGTTTCTGTATACCAGTAATCAATATAAAAAATCCAATTTTCTTAAATTTATTAAATTATTAGATGCTTTGACGTTTATCATTCAAAGAATAATAAACAAAATTTTATCTAAAATCGTACCTAACAGTTTTATTAGAAATAGAAAAATATTCGATAGAAAAATAACTAAGTAAACAAACTCTTCATATTCATTTCAAAAGTGAGAAATTAGAGAACAAATGTTTAATACAAGCAATCTAGTTCAGCGGTTTTATCAATTTTATTTCTTCTAAAACTCTATTTTGAACTGCAGAATGTAGAGTTATAAAAGCTTTTAAACTTTTGATCTAAAGGTCTTGGATATATTATTTATGTAAAAGGTTTAAATATGAAAAAACAATTAAATGTTGCAATTATAACTAAAAATGGTAATACCAATTATGGTAACCGACTACAAAACTATGCTTTGCAGTTTTATCTTGAAAAAATGGGAGTACCTAGTACAACTATTGTTTTAAATGCGCAAAAATCAATGTGGTTTGGTTTTGACGATTACGATGTTTCAGACTACAAAATAAACTTTAAAAATATAATTAAGTGGGCTATCAACTGGAGAAGTTTCAGAAATATCAATGGAACTCATATTCCAGAGAACATTGTAAGACAGTATAAGATTAAGCTTTTTAGTGACCAATATATTCACTCTGTAAGAGTAAATTCTTATCATGATATCGTTAATGATTTTGCTTTCTTTGTAACTGGTAGCGACCAAGTATGGACACCAATAAATAAAAGTTTATGGAATACTTTTGATTTTAAATTTTTTAATCTACATTTAAAAAATTACACTAAAAATTGTCTTAAAGATTATTTTCTAGATTTCGCTCCAAAAGAAAAAAGAATATCTTATGCTGCAAGTATTGGTGCTTCAGCACTTCCTCAAAAGAGTAAAAAGTTCTTTAAAGAGTGTTTTGAAGGTATGAGTTATATCTCTCTTCGTGAGGAATCAGGTGTATCTATAGTAAAAGAATTAACCGATAAAAATGCTGAAGTTCATGTTGATCCTACTTTGTTATTAACTAAAGACGAATGGTGTAGTATTGAGCTTAAACCTTCCTATCTAAATGATAATGACAAGTACCTATTGTCCTATTTCTTAGGTAATTTACCTGAATCTGTAAAACAAGTTGCAAAAGAGAATAATCTTAAAGTAATTAACTTGATGGATATAAACAATTTTGAAGTGTATACTTCACGCGTTGAGGAATTCTTATATCTAATTCACCATGCAAAATTAGTAGTTACAGATTCTTTCCATGCTTGTGTATTCTCAATTATCTTTAATACACCATTTATAGCTGTAAAAAGACAGCAAGCAAGAACTCTTAATATGTTAACAAGGCTTGAAACTCTAACTTCCTATTTTGGCTTTGAGAATAGAATTTGCGACTTTAGTAATATACATTTAACTAAAGATAAGATCTTTAATATGGATTTTAGTAAAGTTGAATCTATACTAGATAAGCAAAGACAGAGAAGTTATGAGTACTTTGCTAAGATATTTGGTGGAAAGTAGGATTTATGGATCGGGAATTTGATAATAGTTTCGAAGAGCTTTTCAAAGAACCAAAAGAAAACCAAAAGTCTTCTGAAATCAAATTTGATTTGTTAGAAAAAATCTTTTTATGTATAGATCAAGTAAAATCTATTTATCAGAATTCTGATGATATTAAGGTATTGTCTAATGCCGTTGATAACATTATTAGATCAGACTTAAGCTATTTTTATAAAATCTATTCAAAATATCAAAGATCAAAAAGCAATCCTACATTCATTAAGTATTGTATTAAATATTTTAATGATATAAATCTATATCATTACACATCGATGGAAGCATTATATTCCATAGCTAATAACAACACACTTCTATTAAGTAACATTCAAGATATGAATGATTCCTTAGAATGCAAGTTATTTTTTGATATTCTAAAAAGAGATTTTCGTAAAAATCATAATTTGAAAGAAATAACTATTAAAGCTGCAACCGAACAATTTAATAAAAAACTTAACGATGTGTTTGTTTTTTCCTTTTCAGCTGAAGGTGATGATGCAGCTCAATGGGAAAGATATGCAGACAATGGTGAAGGTGTTTGTCTTGTAACAAGTATCCCAAATACTTTATGTTGGCTAAATTTAAACAATATTCATCAAAATTTGCTTTATCCTGTTGAATATATTGATAGAGTTGAAGAACTCGAAAATATAATTAGTTATGAAATTTTAGATTATGCTAGCTACTTTTGCTCAATATCAAATTTAAAAAATAATCCTTCTGATTTTGTTACTAATTTGAGCTTAAACCGCATGATTGTAGATTGTTGCAAGATAAAAGAACGCTCTTTTAGAAATGAAAAGGGGGTTAGAATAATCGTTTATAAAGATCCTACACAAATACAAACTTGCAATTATTCTAAAAGATTTATTTTTAATAAGTCTACATTTGTAAGAACAAAACTGAAATTTAGTAGGGCATTTCTACCTATAACTGACAGACAAGAAATCTATAACCACTGTCTTTTCACAGAAGTTATCTTAGGTCCAAAATCTAAAGCAGATCCTAAAGTAGTTCAAGATTATCTCAGAAATGAAAGAAGACTAGACGTAACGGTTTCTAAATCTAACTCGTTATTAAGGTAATACTACTGCTAATACTAGATAGCAATCTATAAATATAAGGTTCATTAGGTGACACAAGCAGGAATTTTTTACTCAGAAACTAAGCTAGATAAATTTAACAAACAAAAGAATTTACAGACGAAAATTTAAGTTGTTCTTTTCTCTTTGTATAGAATAATCATTAATTAGATATCAAAATATGTATCAAAACAACAATTCACGTTTTTTAAAGAACACTATATTTTTATATATAAGAATGGCAATGACTTTAGCTATGTCGTTGTATGTTAGTCGAATAATATTAGACAAATTGGGCATTCTTGATTTTGGAATTTATACAACCGTTAACTCAATTGTTTTATTCGTTTCTCTTTTTAATAATGCTTTAGGAACAGGCACATCAAGATTTATTACTGTAGCCGTTGGTAAAGAATCACACAAGTTAATTTCTGAAACATTTTCTACAACTTTAACTGCGCATATAGTATTTGCGTTTTTTACTATACTTGTTAGTTATTTGTGTGGAACAATTTATTTAGATTATTATTCTAACATTCCAGAATATAGATTATCTTCTGCAAAAATAGTTTTCATTATTTCTCTAATATCATCGCTATTTTCATTAACACAAACACCATTCTTATCGATGATAATAGCGCATGAAAATATGCGAGTATTTGCATATATAAGTCTAATAGAAGCAACATTAAAAGTTGTTATTTGTTTTTTATTAGATCTTGTAGAAATAGATAAGTTAGTTGTATATTCTGTTCTATATTGTATTGTTCAAATTTTAATTTTGTCATCATATAGACTATATTGTTTTAAATGCTACTCTGAATACAGATTTAATCTAAAGCATTTTGATTCTTGTTTACTTGTTAATATTCTAAAATTTTCATTTTGGAGTTTATTTGCAAGTAGTTCAATTGCACTTAACAACCAAGGTATTATTTTTATTTTAAATTCATTCTTTTCCCCTTCTATTGTAGCTGCAAGAGCAATATCAGTTCAAATAAACACTGCATTTAATTTGTTCATTGACAATATTAGAACAGCAGTTTCACCTCAAATCGTCAAACTTTATACCACTAACCAACAAGAAAAATCTAAAGATGTTCTATTAGCTACAACTAGATACTGCTTTTATTTTATGCTTCTTATAACTCTACCAGTTATTTTCTTAACTGAATTATTATTGAATATATGGTTAATAGAAGTTCCCCCTTATGCAGTCTTTTTTACAAGGTTAATAGTCGTTCAAGTTCTATTTCAAGTTTTTGATTCAAGTTTTTATATAGCTCTCTATGCAAAAGGCAAACTCGTTGAAAATGCTTTGATTTCACCTGTTCTTGGATTTATTCAATTCCCCATTCTTTATTATTTATTTAAGGAAGGGTATAGTCCTATTGTTTTATCGTGGACAAATATGATTATATATTTATTATTAGGAATTGTTATAAAACCATTTTTACTTAAGTACGTTGTACAATATAACCTCTTAAGTGTTTATAAAGTTCTGTTATTATGTGCATCTGTAGCAGTACTCTCAATTATGTTTCCACTAATATTTATTTTGACATTAGAATTAAATTCAATTCAAAATACATTGTTATTTTTATTTATATGTTTAATATCGACAATTTTATCAATTTGGTTTATTGGCTTAAACAAAGAGGAAAAAGAAAAAATAATTTTTCTAGCCAAGAAATTAAGAATTTAGCTTTATAGAGAAAATGAGGTTCATATGTCCTTTGTTGTTAATGACATTTCAATTCCTTCAATAGGCTTTGGTCCTGGAATTTGTGGATATGGAAGAAAATTACTTAATAATAAAAAGTGGTACTTATTAAGTAAGATTTACAATAGAATAATGATCAATTCAATAGATAGAATTATGTACGTAAATTCTATTTCAAATGCAATAAATAACGGTTTTAAGTTAATAGACTATTCCGCCTCTTACGGTAGTGCTAAAGTTATTCGAAATGCAATAGAAAAATCTGACGCAAAAAGAGAAGATCTAATTTTAACAACAAGAGTAAGTAATCAAGCTCAATTTCAAGTAAATATAGAGGAAGAATTCTTTAAACAATTAAAAGATTTTAAAACTGATTACATTGATATACTGATGTTTCATTGGCCTGTGACAGGAAAATACGTTGATACTTGGAAAAGAATGATCAAATTATATAATCAAGGTTATGTAAAGATTCTTGGTGTAGCTAACTGTAATCAACATCATTTGGAAGAACTATATTCAGAAACAGGAGTATATCCAAGTATTAATCAGTTTGAAAGACATCCTCTTTTTACGCAGAAAAAATTGGTAGATTATTGTAAAGCCAAATCAATTGTAGTTGAAGCATATACCCCAATAGCAAGATTTGATGATAGACTAGTTAGACTTCCCATCTTAAAAAGAATAGCAGAAAAATATCATAAAAATTTTGTTCAAATTATATTAAGATGGCATGTTCAAACAGGCGTTGTGCCAATAGTAAGAGCAATGTCATCAGCACATCAAAAACAAAACTTAGATATATTTGACTTTTCGTTAACAGATGAAGAAATTGATGTTATTTCAAAGATAAATATCAATTCAAGAATGAGATATGATCCTGACAATTGTGATTTTACAATTCTTTGATTGTATTAGTTTTTACAATTTGTGAATCACTATATATTCGATGCAAGCTTTCTACTTTAAAAGTTTAATCAAATACTGATTCTTAACGGCTCAGTAGCTCTTTAAAAACAAGATCTTGATTAGGTACCTACGCTAATTAAAAATGGTATAGGTTACTAGATGGTATTTGTGGTGAATTTATTGTTATTAATCAATAAGTTACTGTTAAATTAGCTTCATTTATGGTATAATAAATATAGAAAAACAAGAGGTTACACCAAAAACGGAGCGTATAAAATGCTATCACAAAATAAGTACAATTCAATACTAAAAAAATACTTCCTTAGCACCTTATGTAAAGCTTTTATCTCGTATGAGACTTGCTACCATTATCAACAGATGTGGTTTTAGAAGTTCCCGCGATAAAGGTAATCTCTATAAGTTGCAGCTTATCATTTTTAGTGCCTATGGTTTCAGAAGCATAAAACAGATGGTTAAATCTTTACTTAATGAATTTATAGCTACCTCTAAGACTGCTTTATACAATGTAATGCAAAATTCTAATTACAATTGGAGAAAGCTACTAAGGGAGCTAGCTGTAAAAATCATCAATGAACTGTATGACTTAGATAAAAAGCACGAAAATCCAAAGGTATTGATTGTTGATGATACCTCCAACTATAGAGACTGCTCTAAGAAAGTTGAAGGCTTAAGTTACTGTTTCGACCATACTGTTGGTAAGTCATACAAAGGTTTTACTAACGAAACTTTAATCTGGTCTGATGGTGACACTGCTATTCCTATAGATTTCTCTTTAGTTGGTTCATCTCGTCAATCTAAGCAAATATGTCCTATTAAAAACTCTATTGATAAAAGAACCACTGGCTACAAGAGTAGACAAGAGCTTACTAAAAGCAAGGTTGATTGCTTAGATGCTATGGAAGAAAGAACTCTTAAAGCTCAGATTGAAGTGGACTACATCCTAATGGATTCTTGGTACACCAAATCTCCTAACATTACCAACATGCTAGCTCGTGGTGTAAATGTCATCGGAATGGTTGATGATAACATTCAATATTCACTTAAAGAAGGTCAAGTTAGAACCTTAGATAAAATAGCTATGGTTGAACTTCTTAAAGATCGCCCTATCAATTCAGCTACACCAAATAGCTTAGGCTCTATTATCTGTTACACAGATACTGGAACTAAGGTAAAGATTGTTGTGGTAAAACACAGAACTAAATAAAATGAATATCTCGTAGATGCAATATCCTCTATGAGATCCTTAATCATTGAACTCTTTTCTAGACTTACTGCAGAATTTTCTCAAAAAGGACATTTACGGACCACGAAACCAGCAAGGTTAATTAAGATCGTATTTTTAAAGAGCTACAGATCTGTTTAGAATCAGCTTTTGTTTTAATATTTAAAGTAGTAAACTTGAGTTACATTTATTATTTGAACTGACATTATAAACAATGATAAAAATTACAAATATAACCGATTGCTGTGGCTGTAATGCCTGTAGCGATATCTGTAAACAAGGTGCTATTAGATATTCTGTTGATCAAGAAGGGTTTTGGTATCCCGTCATTGATTCTAAAAAATGTAATGACTGCGGTGCTTGTGAAAAAGTCTGCCCAATTCTAAATGTTAAAGAGCTAAAGAAAAATGAATTTGAGCAATCTGAATGCCACGCAATGGTTCATAAGAACCTTGAGATTAGATTCGATTCAACCTCTGGAGGAGCATTTTCTGCACTAGCTCAACAAATGTACAAACAAGGTGGATATGTTGGTGGCGCTATATGGACTCAAGATTGGGGGGTAGAGCACTTCATATCTTCTAATAAAGACGATTTAGAGAAACTTCGTTCTAGTAAGTATTTACAAAGTAACGCTCAAGGATTCTATAAAGCTGTAAGACAATTACTTTTACAAGGTGAAAAAGTTCTTGTATGTGGAACTCCTTGTCAGATGGTCGCCTTAAGAGCTTTTCTTCGAAAATCATATGACAATCTAATCATTGTAGATTTTATTTGTAGAGGCATCAATTCTCCAAAGGTATGGAAAAAATATCTTGAGTACCAAGAAGAGAAATTTGGTGCAAAAGTTGTGAATATAAAACCTAAAAACAAAGAATTAGGTTGGCGTAAACTTACCACAAAGATTGTATTTAAAAATGGCAAAACATTGTACGATACTCTTGATACAAGTATCTTTACACAAGGGTATCTCAGAACAAATGTATACTGTCGACCTTCCTGCTATCATTGTAAATTTAAAGGTTTTCCAAGAATTGCAGATATAACAATTGCTGATTTTTGGGGAGCGGAAAAAACTGTAAACAAAGAATTCGATAATAATTTAGGTACATCTTTAGTAATGGTAAATAATACTAAAGGTAAGAAATATTATGAACAGATTACTTCCGGTATTCTTGATACAGTCATTCCTTTTAAATCAATTTTAAAAGGTAATAATGCTCTGACAGAACCTCTAGGTTGTCCTTTAGTAGATAGAACGATGTTTTACAACGATCTAGAGAACTTACCCTTTGGTGAGGTTGCAGACAAATTCATAAAATTATATCCCAAAAAGCTAAAATGTATTGCAAAAGGATTACTTAATTTTGCCATCTTTATAAGAGATGTTATCAAAGCCTCAAGATTTAGTATTAGAACTTGGTCCCAAAATATTTGGTATAACTTTTTTTCATCAGCTGTAGAAACAAATATATTTAAATCTAAAGGTTTTGTAATTTTTTACAAAGATTGTGCCTTAGATATTCATAGAAAAGCTAAAATCGTTTTAAACGGACCTTTTTACTTTGGAAGTAAAAAAGTAAAAAACTCAAAATTAGAAAGTCGATTGTTAGTCGAGCAAAACGCAAAAATTACTGTCTTAAATAATTTTGTTCTTTATTATGGTGCAGATTTAGAAGTGTTTAGAGATGCAACCTTGATTATTCATGGAAATGGTGGAGCAAATATCAATTCAACTATAATTTGTGGAGATTATATTGAAATTGGTGATAGCGTAATGTGTGGTAGAAATGTAACTATAAGAGATAATAATGGCGGTCACTTTATGTCGCTTCAAGGGTATAAAGTTTCAAAGCCAGTACATATTGGACAACATGCTTGGTTATGTGAAAGTTGTACTGTAATGCAAGGAGTTAAAATTGGAGATGGGGCGATTGTTGGAGCTCATACATTAGTTACAGGTAAAGTTCCTTCATTCTCATTAGTATCTGGCAATCCAATGCAGATTATATATAACAACGTATATTGGAAGTATTAACTAGTGAAAGCTGTCTAACTTAATTGAAAATACAGAATGCATTTTAGTATCTTCAATAAAATGTATTCTGTAACAGAAAAGAAGAAGTTGTAAGAAAATAGAAAAGTTAATCGTTATTATCAAAACTTAATACAGTACTACCCCAAGAATAGCCAACACCAAAACCACATAAAAGAATTTTATCGAGATCTTTTATCTTCTGATTATTTAAAGCTCTTTTTAAAGCAATTGGAATTGAATTTGAAACTGTATTTCCAACATCTTCCATATCAATTAAAAAATGATCTTCAGCTATTTTTAATTTTTTACGTAAAAAATGTAACATGTAGTTATTAGCTTGGTGAAAGATGTATAAAGCAATGTCATCTTTGCTAAGTTTATTTTTTGACAGAGCATTGTTTACTACTATTGGAACATTGTGTTGTGTAAAACTAAAAATTTCAGCACCATTCATAAACAAGTGATCTGATGATATCGGATTACCACTATCATCATACTTAAGATCGTGAACTTCATTTGGAACTCTGCTCATACCTGAGCGTACTATTAGGTTATTGGCACCTCGACCATCAGTACCTAAAGAAAATTCACCAATCTTGCACCCTCCTTCAGTTGATATCACAGTAGCTGAAGCTGCATCACCAAAGATGGTTTTATTTCCTTTGTCTTTTTCGTGCAAGTATTTGCTATATGTCTCAGCTGTAAGTAATAGAATATTTTTTGCAATATTTGCAGCCATTATTCCTTTAGCAATAGCTAAGCCATAAATGTATCCAGAACAGCCTAAATTGTAATCAAAAGCACCTATAGAGGTACTTAGTCCAAGCCTTTCTTGAATAATACAAGCAGATGTCGGTAACTTATAATCAGGGCTCTGAGTACAGAAAATAACAAAATCAATTTTTGATCTTAAATCTTCATGATTTGAAAATAGATTGTTTGCAGCCTTTACTGCCATATCTAAAGCAGTTTCATTATCAGCGGCAATATGTCTACAAGTTATCCCTACCTTCTTAGCAATTTTATCTATACTCCATTTAGGAAATTCTTTTACTATTTCCTCATTAGTAAGGAGCTTTTCTGGTAAATAATAATCTAAAGCTTTAATGTATGCCGACATAGTAACCTAAACCTAAATTTATTTAGCTGTATATCCGCCATCAATGGTTAAGGATGTTCCTGTTGTCCAAGATGCTGCATCTGACAATAAGTAGACAATGCCCAATGCTATTTCACGCGGCTCTCCATAACGTTGAAGAGGATAATTTTGTTTATCTTGCTCAAGATCTTCTGTTGATACACTTGTATCAGTTAAGAGTTTCGTATTTGCCATTCCTGGTTTTACAGTGTTAACCCTTATGTTATTAGTGGCAAGCTCAAGACAAGAGCACTTTACAAAACCTTCAATTGCAGCTTTTGAAGCACTATAAATTCCATTTCCAATGCTGCCTATGGAAGGTCCGTCAATTGAACTTGTAAATACAATGGAACCGTTCTTTAATATTTTCTTTTTCTTAAGTAGCTTTGATGTTAAAAGAATTGGAGCAACGGTATTATTTTCCATAATTTCTTCAAAATTTGGCCTCTTTACAAACTTCGTCAGGATTGTTTTTACAATACCAGCATTATTAACTAATCCATTTAAACTTGGTAAAGAACTTACTAATTCATCGACCTCATCATCATGAGTAATATCTACTTTGTAGTAAGTATGAAGCCCTTGATTTTTCATTAATGATAAAGTTTCTTTTAATCTATCTTCATTTCTACCCACAAGAATTACTTTTGCATCAAGTTTTGAGCACTCAATTGCAGTAGCTCTTCCAATACCGCTTGAACCTCCGGTAATAAGAATAGTTTTATCTTTTAATGAAAATGGATTATAACAAGTCATTTATTTAAATCTCTATCAAATCAGGAACACAAATTTTATTGCTTTTAAGCGCTACCCCCCCCCAGCTTAATCCAACACCAAATCCGCATGCAATAAGTGATTGAGAGGTAATTTTAAGATTTTCTTGACATCTTGTAACTAAGGTTAAAGGAATGCTTGCACAAGAGGTATTTGCAAAATCATCTAATGACAAAGGAGTCTTTTCCTTATCAAGTTTTAGCTTTTTGCAAATTTTCTCATTCATGAATTTATTAGCTTGATGGAACACAAAGAGATCTGTTTTCTCTTTATCAAGATTAAAATGCTCAACTAATTCATTAATGCATTTAGGCACTTTAGTAATACCAAAAGAAAATACATTCATACCATCAAGTTCAAGATTAAGAGAATTTCTTTCAATACCTTCTGATATCAAGTTAGGACGTAAAGAACTCTCTGATACAGGATTTCTGTAACCACCATCTTTTACAATGATGTTGTTATAGCCTGTACCATCAGTGTGCAGATTAAAATAAATTGCTGAAGCATTTTGATTATAGACTAGAGCCGTAGCAGAGCCTGCATCTCCAAATAGAGGGTAAGTACTCTTATCTTCTTTTGAACAAAGTTTAGAAATAGTGTCACCAACTAACAACAGACCTTTTTTAATGGTACCGTTTTGCATTAGAGTAGTAATTACGCTAAGCCCGTATACCCAGCCGCTACAACCTAGAGATACATCCAAAGTGTAGCAATTTTGTGATAAATCAAGCTTTTCTTGAAGAATGCAAGAGGTTTGTGGTAGTACATAATCTGGAGTCTGACTTACAAAAATCAAAGCCTCAATTTCATCTTTGTTCCATTGAAGTTCGGCTATTAGTTTTTTTGCACTTTCATAACATAAATCGCAAGTAGTCATGTTAGAAGGTGCAACTCTATGAGATTTAATACCAGTAGAGCCAATGAAACTGTCATAATCTCCCCATTTAGGGTAAATTTGACTGTTATCTTCTTTTTGCTTTGGAACGCAGGCACTTACACCTACAATCTGAACATTTTTAACTTCAAGAAAAGCCATAAATTTACTTCTTAGATTGAATTAGGTTGTATAAATCTTCAATAGTGTCGACTTTACGAATGTCGTCTCCTTTAATTTCAACACCATATTCTTCATCTGCCATTGCAATAACAGATAAAGCACATAAAGAGCTCCACTCATCAAGATCTTTAAATACGGTCAATTGGGTAACTTCTTCTGACAATTCGTCATCAAAAATGTTGATAAAATTTTCAATAAACTGTTCCATTAAAACTCCAAAATAACTAAGTCAATCCAATGTAATAAAAACAAAAGTAACATTAAACACTTGGTGGAAATATTGCATACATATAATACCATATTCTTAATGTAATAGCTTCATACTGCCTGGTGAATTATGGCGACAACATGAAAAAAGCTGAATCACCCTTTTGATTGTCGCCTGTTAATTAAATTTTGGGCTTAACTTTAGAAGTTAATTTGTGTAACTTTTCATTTAAGCACGACCTTTAACTCAGGAGAGGTTAGTCTCCTAAGCTTAAAATGCTCTTTATATATGGACCCACATAGCAAAAGCAACAAATTTTTAACATTTTTGTAATTAGAGTAAATGCATTTATATATCCGGCCTTTTGATGAGAGTATATATTCTCTGGCCTATATGGTTTTCGTAACGACATTCCTTAATTAAAAATGCGGTATCAAGTACCATTAAAAAGCGCAGGATCAATGTCGTTCGGTTTTACCAATTACATCCATATTTTAAAATTTATTGCATTCCTTGATAGGAATTCTTTATCACCTTATAGTTTGTTATTTGATTTTTGTTGTTTGATCTTAGTAGATCATTTTTTACTCAAGACACAAAACATCTCTATCTTTATCTTGAAAATTAATATTAGATTTAAACTCGTTACCAGATGATAATACAGCCCATAGTATTCTTACTATTTTGTTAGCCAGTGCCATTGCAATTTTTCCTGCTGGTTTTCCTTTTGATTTTAGTCTCAATGCAAACCTATCTAGTTGATTATCAGTTCCTTTATCTAAATGCGTTTTTGCATTTCTGTATATGCTATTTGCGCATTGATCTAATAAACCTCTAATATATTTGTTACCTGTTTTGGTTATCCCACCCAATGTAGAACGGCCTCCTGTTGAATGTTGACTTGGTACTAGGCCAAGCCATGCTGACATTTCCCTGCCATTCTTAAATTGTTTTGCGTTACCAACTTCCGCCACAATTGCGCTTGCTGTAATTTCACCCACACAAGGACATGACATTGCTAGTTTATTTAGTTCATCTTGCCTATTTTGAAGTATTTGCTGTGTATATTTATCTTCTCTTTCTAAACTTTCTTTGTACTCATCAAACAAAGCATCAATTGCTGATTTTAGATGCAGATTTGAAATCTCGTTTTCACATTGAGCCCTTAATTCAGACATATTCTTATCAAAATTATTTCTGCCCTTATCTGTAATAATACCAAACTCAGCTAACACACCTCGAATTCTATTGCATAATTGAACTCTGTGTTTGATTTCGCCTTTTCTTAAAGTATGAAGTAATGCAACTGTCTGTTCTTCAACGCTTTTAACTCTTACAAATTTCGTGTCAGGTTGCATTCCACACTTAAAAATTGCTTCGGCATCCTTTGCGTCATTTTTTATCTTTTTGTTGTACAAAAATGCTTTAACATGTTGCGCTGCAATTAATTTAACCGTAAAACCTAATTTTTCAAACTCTCTAGCCCAATATTGGCTTGCGCTACAAGATTCCATAAAAATCAACCCAGTGCCAAGTTTTGTAATATGCTCTACAAATTTCTTTCTTGTTACTTTATCGTTTCTTCTTCTGTTTGTCTTTTGATTCACAACATAAACTTGAAAAGAAGTCTTTGCTGTATCGATAGCAATAATATTTTCAAAATCTTTAGCAATTGAGTTTATAATCATTAAGGACCTTCTTAGTTATTGGTTATTAGTAAATTTTTCATCTGCTACTATATCTTACCTTTGTAAGAAAGTGGCAATTTAACTAAGTGGATCCATACCATTAAAAATTTGGTATATAAATCAGACAGATAAGAATTTGATGTTCTTATAAAATAGCACATTTTAGTAGGTATTTTTTCAAGAAATTGGACTTTTGAAAAAAGGCTTAATTTTGAATGGGTTATGGTCAATTTAGGATATAAAAATAGGGATGATTGTGATATAATTTTCTCTTGCAAAATCAAATAAATAACACAAGAATCCCTATGCAGAAATTATCCTTTTTTATTGCACCATTGTCAAGTTCAGAAAACGCCTCTTTAACCTCAGTTCTATCTAAAGAGAATATCTGCAGTATAGCTAGAGCAAAGAAGGCTCTAGTTAGACAAAGAAAGTTTGATGTTGCTGATTACACGTTAACAGCACTCAATCTCATGTGCTCACCTACTAAAAGCTCAGAGTTAACACTTAAGTCAATTGCAGATGCTTACAATAAAGCATCTGACAATGAATCTATGACGGTTAAGTGTATTCACAAGCAGCTACAGCAGGAAACAACACTAGAAACTGTTAAAGTGCTTTGTCAGCAGTTATTAACACTGTTTAAATCAAAGTCTTTAAACCTAAAGTTAAAAGAGAATCTGCCAGCTGATTTAAAGGCTCTATTAAAACGCCTTAAGGTTAATGACATCATTCTCATTGATGGTACAGAGATTGACTTGCAGTACTCCTGTGTAGATAACTTTAGTTGCAAAAGTAAAGGTAGACCAAGAGATGAAGGCTCATTACCAAGACCTGGTATTAAGTTACATGTTGCCTTCTCAATCATTAAGAATACCTTTGAATACATTGAAGTAACTGAAGCTGTTGGCTCTGAAAGAGACTGTGTTCATCCTGAAAGATTCAAAAACTGCCTTATCATTGCAGATAGAGGTTACATCAGCGAAGAGCTTGAAAAGTGTATTACTGACTCTGGAAACCTTTTCCTTATCAGAGGTAAAGCAAATACAGCAGGTGTTATTACTGAATGTTTTGATGACAACGGTCAAAATATTCCTAAGTATATTGGTAAAACCGTTAAGACTGTTCCTGAACTAATAGGTGCAGACTTATCCGTAGTTAGCAAACTAACTGACCATAAGCTTAGAGTGATTTTAAGACATAATCAAAATGCAAAAGCAGATGAACAACGCTCTGTTCTTAGAACTAATATTCCAAGAGAATGCCTTTGTGCAAAGCAGATATTCATGCTTTACAGAGTACGCTGGTCTATTGAGCTCTTTAATAAAGCAAATAAACGTAGCAATTGCCTTCAGAGTATCAACTCTGCTGACAAGAACATCATTTTGACTTTTGTGCTATTGTCATTGATTGCATCTCTTTCTAAAACTTACTGTGGTATTAAAGCTATGTTAAAGAAGAATATCCGATGGATATCTATGCTTAAACTACATAAACTCAACACTGCCTTTAGTAAGTTATTTAAAAGTCTGCAATCACTTAAGCTGTCGTCTATATATCAAATTTTTAAAGAACTTTTCGATGAGATTAGTACGCATTGTCAAAGGACAATGCCTTCTAATCGAGATCGAGTTTTATTAAAAGATCTACCATTGTTAGTATGGCAGATCGTTAACCAACCTAACCATTTTGACAAAAATGTCTTAAGGTCTTAGGTAAGATTCTCTTTATAAAAGTAATTGCAAAAATTATGTGGAAGGAAGATCTTGTAAAATTTGGAATTAGAGAAGATGATGGAATTAAATTTACTAAGGAGATGTTTGATTCATCAAAGCTTATAGCTGAAATAGGTAAGTACATAACAGTTTCGTTTGAAGAAGGGGTTTCTAGAACCTTACAACTGAGAGTGAAAAAAATGAAGACGATTTTATAATGAGTTTAAGATTTTCACTATTTTATTTATGAATCCTTATTCAAAATCAATACTAATAAAATGTGATGAATGAGAATTAAATGCATATGTTATTGAGATAAACTCAGCATGTATTGATATAAATTTTTTAATAAGGACTCAAAAGTTTAGGGTAGCATTTTAAAACTACTATCAAACTAATAAGATAACCTTTTTGATGTATGGCAATTTATTATGGCTAAGAAATTAGAAAAATATGCAACTATTAAAGAAAATTGTCAAGTTAATTGGGAACAATTAACTCAAAGATACGGTAATCTTGCTAATAGACCTGGTGATATAAGAACTCCTTTTGCTAGAGATTATACTCGTATTCTGCATTCAATGGCTTACAGACGTTTAAAACACAAAACTCAAGTGTTTTTTAACATTGATAACGACCATATTTGTACTAGGATGGAGCATGTAGCTCATGTTGAATCTGTAAGTTATACTATTTCAAATTGTTTAGGATTAAATACAGAACTTACAAAAGCCATAGCAATTGGACATGATCTTGGACATGCTCCATTTGGACATCATGGAGAAACAGTGCTAACAGGCCTTATACAAACATACTTGTCAAATGAATCAGATGAAAAATTTTGGCATGAAAGAAATGGTCTAAGATTTGTCGATAAAGTTGAGCTTTTAAAGAATCCTGAAAATAAATATAATAATCTTTGTTTAACTTATGCTGTAAGAGATGGAATTATCTCTCATTGTGGAGAAAAAACTAAACAGTATATTCGCCCAAGAGATAATTTTATTGATTTGGAGGCTTCATTCAATAAAAAGGGACAATTTGAACCTATAACGTGGGAAGGTTGTGTAGTAAAAATTTCCGATATTATTGCCTACCTAGGCAGAGACATTGAAGATGCTAAAGATCTTGGTTTTATTGACGAAGAAGGTAAACAGAGTTTAAGAGAACTCGCTGACAAATGTCATAAGGGAGCTCTAAATACCACTGTGGTCATCCATAATCTAATACTAGATGTATGCAACTCAAGTTCATTCGAAAGGGGAATTTGTTTTAGCGATCAAGGTTATGAAAGTTTATTACAAATCAAGGACTTTAACTATCAGTACATTTATGGAAATGAAAGATTAGAGTCCTTTAAAAATTATGCAATACTAGTTATCAATGAGCTATTCAAAGTTCTTCTATCAACATACGATTCTCAAGACACTTTTTCAAAAATTTTCTTAATGAAAAAGTATTATCCTAAGTTAATGCAAAACTTTGCATGTTGGTTGGCTCAGTATGTTGAGCTTTCAATCATACCAACTCCCTTATGTAAAGATTTGACAATTGTACCTTCAGATTGTCTAAATGAGAAGATATACGGAAATCTTGATAATAGAGATGTATTTATTCAAGCAATCATAGATTACATAGCTGGAATGACAGATAGATTTGCAGTTGAAATGTTCAATGAGTTGATTAGCTATTAAAAATGACTAAGCAGTTTATTCATAAAAATTGGTTGAGAAGCAAAATTGCGGTCTTGTAGATAGAGGATATCTTGAACTTTACAAAGATCGTCATGATGAGGAATTAGCTTTAGTTTTATCTTCTTTACACTACCAGTTTAACGACTTGATTGGAACATTGAAGTCTAGAATAAATGGTAAAAACTTTTATTTTAAGGCTAATGACAGCAGAGCATTACTTAAATGTATTGAAATTGAAGAATCATTAGAAAGAAACTTAAGTAATTCTCCTTTTGAAATAAAAATTGATAAAACTTACAAAAAGTTCTTTTCAGAAGTAAAAGTTTACTTAAGAAGCAGTAATGGTTCATTATTTCCTGAAGATTTTACAGTAATTGATATTAATGAAGTTAAGCCAATTTTTTATCAACCTAATTCCATCATTAAAGCAGTAAATCGAAGCGCAACTGTTCAGCCTAAATTAATTGATGAAGGATCTTATGCTTGTGTTGATTACTATGTAGATCCAGATTTAGACAAAAAGATTGTAATTAAAAAAGCAAAAGAAGAATTAAACAACGAAGAGTTATTTAGGTTTAAGAAAGAATTTGATACTTTAAAATCTTTTTCTTCTCCTTACATAGTAGAGGTTTATAAATATGATGAAGAAAATCATTCTTACACCATGGAATACATGGATACATCTCTGCAAAAATATATAACATTAAATAACCAAAAAATAAATCCTAGAGAAAGAATAAGCATTGCAAAGCAAATTTTTGCTGCATTTGAATACATCCATTCAAAAGGTTTACTTCACAGAGATATTTGCCCTAATAATATCCTTATCAATAAATATGATGATGTGAATATTACGAACTATTGGAGCACTGTCTAGGATCATTGGAGCAAGTAAAGTCCAAAGGTTGGAGCAGGACCGAGCCTGCCCCAATTTTTTAAATTTCCCCCTTACTTATTTGCTATTGTGTCAAAGGCACCTTTCAGATCTTTTATTGAAGTCTCTTGAGCCTTAACACGTTCTTGTAACATACCAATCTCGAAATTTTTCTTGTTAAGCTCCTCTTTAAAATTCTCATTAGCAGCATGAAGCCGACATTGATCAGACCTTTTTTGCATTTTCTAGTCCACATTAATACTCAAAATTTTGCAATTTTATACAAAGTTGCAAAATTATTTCTTTAAATATCAATACTAAAGTTGTTGAAATTTGACGCAAAGATCACTTTTGATACGACTTTTAACGTGATTTTTGTGATAAAGATCACTTCGATATATTAGGGATCGACAAACGACTTTTTATCTTTAAAATTTGCTTTGAATACTAGGAGAATACTATGTCTGAAGCACTTTTAAAGGTACATTCCAATATATCCCCAATTACCAAATCCATGCTTATAGGATCACTTGGTGTAACCGCAGGTTTCTTTGATGAAACTAAGCTTGCTGAATTCTTTACAAATAAGTTACCAAAACTAGGACCTCACGTAAAAATTCAAAATGGTCAAATCATTCAGTCTCTAGTAATGCAGTTTTTAAATGTGCCTCATCAAAGCTTGTACGGTACAGCTGAGTTCTTTACCAATATTGCCATTGGCGCTTTATTAAATGCAGCTGTAACTGAAGAGGATTTAGGTAGAGCTGTTATCTCAAGGATGCTTGATAATGTTGCAGCCTATGGCTCTGAAAAGCTGTTCATTGAGGCAAGTGCATACATCTTAAAGCAACTAGGCGTGGATGTCACAGAGGTACACCTAGATTCAACCTCAATCCACTACCACGGTGAGTCATAGCCAAGTAAGAACTTAGACTTCGTGTTAGCACGTGGTTACAGTAGAGATGACAAGCCTGACCTAAAGCAAGCTAATGTACTAGCGATAGTTGATGCTTTTACAAAACTACCTATTTACGAAAGAAACGTATCTGGTAATGTCAGTGACAATAAGAGCTTTAATGAGCTCTTTACAAACGGTGGATGGGAGCTATTAAAAGAGCAGTTCACCAACATCAAATATCTAGTTGCAGATAGTGCTGCATGCACCTCTGACATTGTGAACAATGCCGATGGTAAAGTATTCCTTGTCACTAGAGTTCCTGACAAACTTACAGCTGTAAAAGATGTCTATTCAAGCCTTAATAAGACAACTTTAACTGATGTTTATCCTAATGATCCAGAGTCTCCTAAAGGTAAGTGGATTGATAACATCAAAGTTGGCGACCATGAACTTAAATGCATGGTGATATGTAATGAAAATCTCAAGGCTAAGAAGGAAAATACTATTGCTAAGAGAGCTGATAAAGAGCTTGATACCTTAACCAAAGCAGTAAAGAAACTTAGAACTCAGCCTTGTAAATGTAAGGCTGATGCAGAGGCTAGTATTCAAAAGCTTATCAATAGCAGTCAATACTGTACCATTACCAATGTTGCCTATGAGGAAGTTAAAAAGGCTACTACGCGAGGTCGTACTAAAAAAGGTGAAAAGCGTGAAATGGTAGTAGTTGCTGTAAAGGTAACAGCAGATATAGCTATTGACCAAACTCTAGTATCTAAGAAGGTCGATGAGGAAATCCTTTATGTTATCGGTACTACAGATACTAACCGTAAATGGACTATGGACCAACTACTTGCTACCTATAAAAGACAATCTACTGTAGAAAGAGCTTGGCGCTGCTGTAAAGATCCTAAGTTCTTTATTGATTCTCTGTACTTAGAATCACCTGAGCGTATTGATGACTTACTATGGATTATGATGATTGCTTTGTTAGTGTACGCTGCTATTGAGTATAAGCTACGAGCCACCATGAAGAAAAACAATTTGACCTTACCTGCACCTGATAAAAAATCAGAGCAGGACCAACCAACAATGATGAGGTTCTTACAGTACCTATCAAACTCTAATATCAATTTAATATATCGAGGTCTAAGTAATATTGAAGTATCGTATATACCAAACGAGTTAATCTACATTCTCAACGCTTTTGGAGGCAAGTATTGCAAGTACTTTAATGCAGATACATATTTAGCTTACATGCAGAACGAAAAGGCTATAAGAGCCTTTAATCGCTCACTTTAATTTTTAAAAATTGGGGTAAGCGATTTTAGAAAATGTAAAAAAGTTTTGATCACTCACGGCTATAGTTAAATAACTGATAAAAATAACAATGAGAATTTTATGACATAAAAAAATTTTACATTAAGAGCTTTTGAAATTTCTACCACAAATCCTAATGATGATGCGAGTACTTGCTTATCAGATATAGTTAAGGCTTTAGATTCTGATAGTAACATTGCAGAAAAAAGGCTTATGGCTTTGGATGGAGAAAATTCTGTTCAAGATTTTTTATCAAGTTATGATGTTAACAAATCTTATCTTTTTGGATCTTTGATGAGAGTAAAGCCAGGCAGTCAGCTGTCAGAAATTCCTGAATCTCTTCTATCATCGTCAAAGATATCACAATCAGACTTAAAAGGTATCAATAAAAATTTAATCGGGATAGACTTATATTACTTTTTCCTTACCAAAAAGTATCTGATTACTACTTTAAAAAGTAGTTTTCCCATTAAAAGACTTGAAACTTATATAAATTGGCTGATTCAAAACAATAAACTGTATTCATTTTATCCATGTGTCGACAGTTCCACTGTAAAAGCTAAAGATGTCAAAGAGATCATCTTTTCAGATAGCAATGATGGAAATTCATTTGGAAATGCTCTAAAGGATAATGAAGAAAAGTTTTTTTTTGTAAAAGAGTTGCCTAACAAATTATTAAGCTTTCTTGGACTTCCTAGCAACACCATTGGTGAAATTCTAAATCATGGGTTAGTTTCATCAAAGGTCTCTTTAAGTTTTAAAAAAAATAAAAATAAAGATGAAAGTTCATATAAAGAGCTTTTGAGTGCTCCATTGAAGCCCGTGTCTGAAATTGACAATGTAAAGTATAAAACAAAAGAAGGAAAAATTATTTCTGGTAGAGAAGTTCTAAGAACCAAGAATGTAGAAATAGAACTTGTTGAAAAAGACATTATTAGTGAACCTCAGTTGATTCAAGAAATGCAAAGATTTGCAATGGAGATTGACTAACTATGATCCTTGTAATAACAATTTTCTTATTATTATCAGTATTGGCAGGTTACATTTGTCCTGTTTTTATGTGTTTGACAAAATTGCAGGATATCAATCCTATTTTGTTTACAGTATTTACTGTTTTATATTCAAATTTTTATGGATTGGTTCTAGCGTTTGATATTTCAGATATTGTTAACGAAAAGATGTATAACTTTATTGATTTATCAATCGATAGGTATAAAAATTTATTAAATGCCTTATTTGGACTTAATTTTGTTTTCATTATCCTTTCATATGTAATCGACGGTTCATCTTTAAGTTTTACTATATTTGAAACAGCTTATATTTTCAGTCCTAAGCTATTTTATTTTGTATTTAGTTGTTTAACTTTGCTAATTTCACTGTTCTTGTATACCAAGCTGTTTAAGTTTAAAAAGACAGTTAATGCATTAATTCACTCAGTTAAATTAGCTAATAGAAATGAAATTTAAGGAAAAATGTAATATTCAGAGGCTTCTGCTTTAACCCACAACTATGCTCGAAGCCTCAGATTTTTGTCAATTAAATTATAGCTATAGATGGAGAGATCTTGAGCTTTTCATGTTACGAGTAGGTCGTTCTTCCAACATTTCTAGTTCAGCTTTTAAAGTATCATATAAGTCGTTGACATTTTTGCAATCAGCATATTTTTGTAAATCGAAAATTGGGTAAGATTTTCTAAGATCTCTCTTAGTAGCATCAAATTCAATCTCATCGTCAAAGTAATAAGGATTTAATTTGTCAATAACATTTAGAATTTCCTGTAATTCGTTTTCATTTCTTTCCCTTTTTTTTATTTCTTCTTCTAGCAATGCTATTAACCCTTCAAAAGAAGTTGCATTACTAAAACATTGCAATATAGGATGCTTTGATGTAAGTTCTTTCATCCATTTATTAAAATCTTTTCCAAAGTATGGTCTAATGGCTGAAATTAAACCTATGATGTCCTGTTTTGTCATATTATCACCTCTATATAATTGATATTAATTATTTCAAGTCAATACAGATACTCTTAATCTGTTCAGATGTAACTTTTACTTCAAATCCTTGTTTCAATTTAATCTTAATATCTTTTCTATTTTTTAGCTTGATAATTAAATCAAGAACGGATTCTTTAATATCTAAGCTTTTATCTGTAAGAGCACAGCTATGCAAATCGCCATTCTCATCCTCAAGCATAAGAGTAATTTGTTTAATGCTAGCTTCAGCGTCTTTCTTTAAATGCTCATCATTGGATTTATCAATCTGCTCCTGAGACTTTTCTGCGTTAGATGCCAGATTAGGAGCTGTAGCTTGAGAATGAGTTTTATCATTTGATTTTTCAGTAGATGATAGTGATAGTCCTGGAAGCTCCTTTAATAAGCTAGATGATTCCTTCTGTTTGTCTACATTTTTCTTTTTTTCAATAAGATCTCTTAAGCCAGGAATTGCGCCACGATCAAAAACTTTACCTTCTACCTTGAATTTACGGAGTAATTCTAAGGTAGCCTGTTTATCTTTACGGTAAAGCTTGATTAACTCATAACCAGCACGAGGGGAACGGCTAATTGCACCTTCTATAAATAAAGAGATTAGTTCCTTATCGTCGGTAGCGTCGAGCTCAGCAAATGATGTCATCTGAGACACCCAGTAAAGGCTCTTGCCAAAAGTTTTGGCAAGATCTTCTCGTTTTAAAGCAGGAAGATCAGGGTGCTCCTGTTCATAGCTTTTCTTGTAATTCATAATTGCGTCAGAAACTTCAAATCCAGTTAAATCGACACGCTGGATATTTTCAGTTAACTGATCAGCATAAACATCAGAGTCATGTGAATAGTCTTTGACGATAGCATCAATAGTATTAACTAGTTTTTCCTTAGGATTAAAAGTACCTGCTGCGATCTCTGCTTGTTGCTGCTTTTGAATAAGTAGTGTAGCTCTGTATCTTCTTTCACCAGAGACGATGATGTAACAGTCTTCGATTACAGGTTTTGAATAATCGTCATCGATGTGAGCAGGTCTTACTATGATTGGATTTTGTAACCCTTGTGAACTAATAGAAGAAGCTAGAGCTTCAATTGAATCATCAGATAAGACGGCATTATTTGGATATGCTTCAGAGCCATCTTGTGCTTCAAAACCTTTGTTCTGTAAAGATCGAACCTGAGGTTTTGTCTTTATGTTGTCTAAAGGAATTGCTATTACAGATTTTTGCGATGTATTAGTAAAATTCATAAAATTGCTCCAGTTCTTTGTGAGAAATCTGATATATATAATATATCTTATAATCCTAATAGTCAAGTTTACTTTAAAATAACTCTGTAGCCATGGCTAGAATTTAATGACTTTACAAACTATCAAAATTGTGTATTAATTATTAATAATAAATTTTTTATCTAAAGATATGGAGGGGGTATGAGCATTAAAGAAATTGTATGCTCAAACGTAAGAAAGTGTTTGGTTGCACAAGGACTAAGTTATTCTGAGCTTAATAAACTTAGCAATGGAAAAATTAGTTTGTATTATCTGAAAGCTTTGCGTCAAAATAATGCTGCCATACCATTAAGCACTTTAGAGCAGATAGCAAAGGTTCTTAACGTTGATATTTATATGCTTTAAGATCCAAATCTTGAGTATAGAAGAACTGATTGCGTTTTTGCACATCAATTCAAGACACGTAGGTTATTACTTAATGAAGTGCAGTATTCAAAAGTTAAATCATGGGAAGAACAAAATCGAAAGCGTATCAATGAAGCTCGTTACTATCAGTATTTTAAGTTGCAAAATCTTAACCACTAGTCAATATCATGGTCGTCTTAGTTGCAAGTTCATTCTTTTGAGTTTAATCTTTACAGAGTTTGGTAAGCTTTTAAAAAGTTAAACTGTCTGTTACATTATCAAGTTTGTTTGATGATTCACATATTAGTTGTTTAATGAAAAGATCTGTCTTTATATCGATTATGGATGTATCTAATGGAAATGGATAATTTTGATGATTTCAAAAAATCTAGCGTTGCTACTAGATTAAAATTCATTAGAAGTTTTAAGCATATCAAACAGATCGATATTGTTAGAGCACTAAACATCACTCCAGCTCTTTATTCATCTTGGGAAAAGGGCAGTCACCTTCCACGTTCCTACAATTTCTCAAGATTAGCTCAGTTCTTAAATGTACCTGTTGAGCTTCTGGTCAAAGGACCTAAAGAGGGCGTGAGTCTTGAGCAGTGCTTGTCTAAAGACAATTCTCTGTGCTTGCTGCCATTAGTTAATGCCAAAGATCTTAATCTTGAAGCAGATCTTCCTTCTGTACTGGCTAAAGCTCCTAAAGATAATTTTAATCTCTTATCAGGTTTTCAATCTTATTATTCATCTGGGAAGATTTTTCTCTTTAACGTAGCTGATGACAGTATGGCTAGATTGTCAGGCAGATCTTTAAATCCAGGCATGCAGGCTGTTATCGTTAATGAGCCTAATGTGCAGACATATCTAAATAAGCCCGTCTTATTAGCTACAGATGACTCTGAAGGTGCCATTATTCGTGAAGTTTCAATTGAACAGCCATATATTATCTTAAAGACTTGGAATACAGATTATGATGAGCAAAAGTTAGATTTAACCAAAAGAAAGGTTAATATCTTTGGATACGTAGCTATGGTCTTTTGTAAATTCTATGATGAAAATACTGAGTCTGACGAGTTTGGTTCTGATGTGCCTTTAGACAATGAAGATAATTAGCTTTTCAAGGTTGCCTGAATCTTAACTGTAAATTTTCAGTGAAGAAAGCTATTGTAGTGTACAATAAGCTATATACTAGAACCTTTAGGAGCAAGTAGATGCAAGACAACGTTTCTTAAAAGTAAGGCAATCCTCTTTTCAATCATTAAAAGATGCTGCTGCTTTTAAACTTCATACTTGTAACCAATAGGTCACAGTCATTATCTGTAGGCATTTGACGTGATGTCATTGGTTTAAAGCTGTTGATACACCTTGATTTATGACTTTTAACTAAACTTACAAACAAACATACAAAGATTACTCTTTACGAGGCTTAAATGAGTACTGAAGAAAACAAGAAACAAGGTCTTACAGATGAGGCTGCAACAGTTGATCTTTTTAACATCAATAAACATTTAGATGGTTTATCAAGATTCATTAAAGCCTGTAAAACTCCAATGACAATCTCCATTCAAGGTTCATGGGGCTCAGGTAAGACCGCTATCATGAAGATGGTAGAGCATGAGATTGAACAAGATGTCATTCCAGTTTTCTTTAATACCTGGCAGTTCTCTCAGTTTGAGCTAGGTAACTCATTAGCCTTTTCAATGATTAAGGTGCTTTTAAATAAGCTTCAAGATGATGATAGTTTTATAAAGCACTTTACCTCTGTATGCAGTAATGCCTTAACTACTGCTTTAAAGTCTGTATCTATCTATAACATCAATGTAGATCTAAAAAAGTGTACAGAAAAGACTGCTGATGATAACTACGCAGAGCAGATTGAAACTCTGCATCAACACTTTCAAGAGGTAGTAGACCGTGCTTGTGAAAGAGAACATAAAGATAGGGTAGTGATTTTTGTTGATGATTTGGATAGATTGGTTCCATCTAAAGCAGTTGAGTTACTTGAAGTATTAAAGTTGTTCCTAGATTTAAGCAGTGTGTCTTTGTGCTGTCAATTGATTATGAGGTAGTAATCAGAGGTGCTATTAAAAAGTACGGTTTTGCCTCATATAACTCTGAAAAAATTGATGAAAAAGAACGCAATCGAGAGTATGAAAAGGGTAAGTCTTTCTTTGACAAGATCATTCAGGTGCCATTTAAAGTACCAGTAGCTGTCTACGATATTAAAAACTACTTAAAGGACGGTTTTAACAAGATTAACCTTAAGATTGATGATAACGATTTACAAGATTACATCGATCTCTGTGCAAGCTCTATAGGTTCTAACCCAAGATCATTAAAAAGACTGTTAAATGCCTTTTTACTGCTTACATTCATTGGTGAAGGTTCAATCGATCTCAATAACAAGGATAAGGCGAAACTTCTTTTTGCAGCACTGTGTCTGCAACAATACAATGAGAAGATCTACAACCTCATAGTGTCTCATTGTAAATGCGATCTGAATGATGAGGCTCAAGTTAAGATTTGTATATCTGATTTATACAATCTTCTATGTGCACTAAACGATGAAGATGTGAATTGCAATGACATCAAATATGTCGAAGGGACTGATCTTTTAACAGATGATCTAGATCTATATCGAAAGTCTTTTTGTGATTTTTTCTTAAAAACAGCTAAGATTGAAATTTCAGAGAAAGTCGATAATGATGAAAGTGACGGTAGTTCTTCTCATGATATCAGTTATAATAATAAAATAGCTTTGAATCATTTTATTGAGACTTTAGCTTTTTCGATCATAACGGAATCTGATTCTCACGGTAAAGATAACAGTAGTCAATATGCTGGTAATTACACTAAATCACAGTTGAAATTTATCCAATTATGGAATGAATTTAGTAATATTTCGTATAGGAATTCAGAGTTTTCTCTCACTTTTACAAAAATTAAACCTCAAACATGTAGTTGGGTAGAACTAGGTGCAGGATTGAGCAAAATTGGTAATATTTCAGTAACCTTGTACCCTTCAATAAGATTTATAAAAGTTACGTTCAAAAAGCTTTATGATTGCATTGAGTGGACTGAGATTTTAAGAGATCAAGACTCTATCTTGTAAAAACTTGGAAAAGATACTAAGTATCAAAGTTCAGAAAAAAACAAAAATGAGATAGATCAAATCAACAGTTTTATCGGAGTAAACTTTGCAAATAATGATGAGAGAGAAATCGTTTTTGCAGAAGTTGCAAAATACATTGTAGCTTTGAGAAATGTTGTGGTTTCCTATATAAAGTAAGTGATTTTAGTGTAGCATTATTGCTAAACAGAAAAATACAGTATGTTTATTGTTTGTACTCTCTGAGAGTGTAAATGTAACCAAAATAGCTTAAAATTCTCTTTCCTAGAACAGCTTAAAGTCTTTGGTAAGAGATCAGATCAATTTATAAATTTAACAGAACATAAATATGTCAAAATTAGTATCAATAATTATCTCTTGTTTCAATCAAGAAAAGTTCATCACAGATGCGATCATGTCTGCTGAAAACCAGACCTATAAAGATATCGAAATTGTTTTTATAGATGATTGCTCAACTGATGGTTCCCTTGAAGTTGTGAACGAATTAAAGAAAAAGTATACCAATATTGTTGTTTTAAAAAATGAGACTAATCTTGGTGTAGTATATTCTAGAAATAAAGCTATTGACGTTGCCAAAGGTTTCTATATTCTACCTTTAGATGGTGATGATACTATTGAGCCTACATATATTGAAGAAGCTGTTAAGGTCTTTGATGAAAAGCCTGACGTCGGCTTTGTTTACTGTAAAACTAGAATTTTCGGAGCAGTAAACGAGGATTTGAATCTTCCAAAATTTAACAAAGAGAGTTTCATTTTCCATAATTGTATTGTAAACAGCGCATTATATAGAAAGTCTGACTTTATCAAAGTAGGTAAATACAAGTCTTACAAGTACAATTTGACTGAGGATTACGATCTATGGTTGTCTTTTGTAGAGGCGGGGTTGCTTCCTTATAGAATTGATGAAGTTCTTTTTAACTATAGAAAATTTGAAAATGGATCTAGAACTCAGTTAAATGTAAAAGATCCTTATTTTGCTAGACGTGAGTTATTGTTACACCATACAAAACTTTACGCCGACAGCAGAGAATGTATTTCAAGAATATTTGATCCTGAATATAAGGCAAATTTCTATAAAAAAGATAAGAAAATCAAAAAGTATAAAAAGCTATGTTTAGTTGAGTCTGCTTTTATCTTCATTCTTGGACTATTAGTCATTTATTTATGTATGTTTTATTGACTTTAATGAATGTCTATAAGTTGTTGTCAAAAGATTTCAATTCAATATTAATTTCTAAATTGAGGATAAAATAATGTTGTCAATTATTATCCCCACAATGCAAAAAGATCTTGAAGTTCTAAATAAGCTGTTGTTAGAACTAGATGGTGATGATTCAGTATGGGAAATTCTAGTTATTGATAATTCATGCAAAGGTTTTAAGACTGATTTAAAAAAAGTCAAAGTTTTTGCTCAAAAGGAAAATCTTTTTGTAAATCCCGCTTGGAATTTAGGTATTAAGTTATCTTCAAAAGATATTCCTTTCTTTGGAATTTTAAATGATGATATTATTTTTCCTAAGAATCTTTTTAATGCTGTAGATAAGTTCTTATCTACATCTGATGAAACAGTAGGTCTAGCTGGTATTGACTGTGCAACTAATACTCCTAAGTGTGAATTTGATACATATCCGGAAGATACAGAGATTAAGTTTGAAAAGTCTGATAAGATGGCTGGCTTTTGGGGATCAGCTTACTTTGGTAAGAAAGAGAACTATTTTGAAATACCAAATGAAATAAAGGTATTCTATGGTGATCATTTCCTTTTTAGAAGAAATCAGCAGGCAGGAAAACAAAACTATTTAATCACTAACCTTAAGGTTAAACACTTAGAGTCTTTGACATCTCATAGCTCAAAGTTTATTAAGAGACTTTTTAAGTCCGATAGAAAGTACTGTATTAAGTACGATGGTGTTGAGCATCAGCATCTGACATTACTACAAAGACTTTTCTCTTTAACTTATTATCATGAGCATTATGTGCTATGTCTTTTAGGTTTAAAGATGAAGTTTAAAGTTCATAAAAAGTAATTGAGTTTTAGTTGCGTTCAAGTATAGCTCCAGACTTTCTAGTTTTGTTTTTTTATTTATCTCAAAGTAAAGATAAAATGAGTTTTAAGAAGATTTTTTTGACAGTATTTATAGCTTATCTTTTGCTATTTCCTTTATATCTGCTTTCAATCTATCTTTATGATCCTAGCCATATTTTCAGAAATCCGGACAATTTGTTCGCTAAAAGTATGAGGCTGCAAGCAAGATCATATCTAAATGAAAATCAAAATGTTTCTGGAATAATTATTGGATCAAGCATGCTTGAGAACACTTCATCTGTAGATGCTAGTAAAAAGTTATTTCCAGATACTGATAACGTGTTTTTTAATCTCTCTTTAGAAGGTTCATCCTTTGTAGAGCGCAAGTTAGTTCTAAATTATGCTTTTGCAAGTCATGATATCAAAAAAGTAATATATTCTATCGATTTAGCACCTCTTCATTTTGCTCCCAAAACAAATGATGATTGGCAAAAACTATATGATAGTAATCCTTTTAATGATTTTCTTATTTACCTTAGAAAGGAGCCTTTGCAGTGCCTGTTAACCTTGTCTAAAAGCAAAAATTGTATTGGCTCAAAAGTTGGATTGGATAGACCCTCTGCTTGGATTATTGATCCAAAATATGCAAATACTTTTAATGGACTATGCTCATGGCCTATAAAGTCAAAAATTCTTCTAAAAGACAGTTTGTATAATTATCAAAAATCAATAGCCATAAATAGTTATAATCTTGCATACCAAATCAAATATACTGAGGATAATGTTTTCTCACTTACTGATAAGCACAATAAAACAGAGTTCTATTTTGTAGTGCCACCATATTCTGCTCTGTACTATAAAATTAAGTTATCAGTTGCAAAAAATGAGTATGATTGGACACGTAATTTCTTAAAATATTTCGTCTCTGAATGTGATAAAAGATCAAACTGTCATTTATATGGATTTGATGATCAAGCATTTATTTCAGATTTAAAGAATTATAAAGATCCTATGCATTATTCTGATAAAATTAATTCTTTAATGATTGATTCCATTGCAAATCAAGAGAATGAGATCAATGCGAATAATCTCAATGATTACTTAGAAAAATCTGAGTCAATTGTAGAGAATTTTGATATTGAAAAAGTGAAAAAAGAACTTTCATCATGTGTGGATTAGTAGTTCTGTCTTAATTGCTATAAGATTTCTTTAGATGAATGAGCTTTGTGTTGTGGTAGCTCCGATAAACAGGAATAAATTTTAGTAATGGTCTTTGCAAGTTTACCTTTTATCTTTTTTATTCTCCCATTATTTCTTGCTTTAGATTTTTTATCTCAAAAGAAAAATCTAATTAGAAATTTCTTCATTATCCTAGTAAGTTTATTCTTCTATGTTTTTGATGGTGGTACTCACTCATTAAAGATCTTGTTAGCTTATGGAGTATTAAATTTCTTTTTGGGCTATATCTTAGAGTATGTAAAATCAAAAAATCATATTTTAAAAAATTTAGCTTTAATCTTATTTGTTGCAATTAACTTACTGGCTCTAGTTTTCTATAAATACAGCTTTTGGCTTGTAAATCTTCTGCATGACTATGGTGTTGCAGATAACATAACGGCAAAACCTCAAATTCTTCCATTAGGTATCAGTTTCTTTACGTTCCATGCCATTAGTTATTTAATAGATATAAGCAGAGGAGAATTAAACGGAAAAAGTAATGTTGTAAATTTCTTAACTTACTTTTTCATGTTTCCTCATTTGATTGCAGGTCCTATTGTTAGATACAAGCAGGTAAAGGACGATCTTGTAAATAGAACTTACGACCAGTCACTGTTCTCCTATGGTCTTTACCGATTTATCTTAGGTGTTAATAAAAAGATCCTGATTGCTAACTCTGTAGCTCCAATAGCCAACATGGCATTTACTTATCATGTTGCAAGTATTTCAACAGCCGATGCCTGGTTAGGAGCTGTAGCATACATGATTCAGATTTACTTTGATTTCTCTGCTTACTCAGACATGGCAATCGGATTAGCTGCTATGGCAGGCTTTAGATTTTCAGAGAACTTCAATCAGCCATATTTAAGTACTTCAATTAAAGACTTCTGGAGACGTTGGCATATTTCTTTATCATCATGGTTAAGAGATTATGTTTACATTCCATTAGGAGGTTCTAGAGTACCAACCTATAGAATTTACTTTAATCTTATAACAGTCTTCTTCTTATGCGGCCTTTGGCATGGAGCTAATATGACTTTTGTAATTTGGGGACTTTATAATGGTTTGTTCTTAATTTTAGAAAGATTATTTTTAGGTGATCTTCTATCTAGAGTTCCAAAGTTAATTACTCACCTGTATGCCGTATTTGTAGTTTTAATTGGTTGGGTATTTTTTAGAGCAGACAGTTTGTCTCAAGCATTTGATTATTTATCCGTAATGTTTGGATTATCAAATTTAGATAAAGAGATCATCTGTCAGGCTCAGCTTTTAAACTATATTGCTTTAGTAGTTGGTTGTATTATAGTTTTCTTAAAGTTGAAAACATTTAACTCTTCTAATACACAAGAAGCTGTTACTCATAACTATGCTTATTTTGTTAACTTCGTTTTGATTTTTGTGTCTGTACTTGTATTGTATTTTGGTGCACAGAATCCTTTTATCTACTTTAACTTCTAAGGAAAAATAAATGACTAGGTATTTAAAGTTCTGTCTTGTTTTTCTTATGTTTGCAGTACCAGCAATCGGATTTATCATTACTGACAATAATACAGTGGTAAAAGGTGAGAACAGAGTTATTAACCAGTTTCCTAAAGAATACTCAGATAACTTCTACTCTCAATTAGTCAATTGGTTTAATGACAGGTTGCTGTTTAAATTAGAGGTAAATGAGAATCTGTACGCTGATTTTCATAATTACTTTAATGATTTTAATTTTTCATCAAGTCAGTTTTCTGTTGCAGGCAATAGTGGTTGGTTGTTTGCGGGTGACAGCTCTGATTATGTTTATTCTCAGCATACTAAAGATCTTAAGTTCAATCAAAACCAAATTCAAAAGAAAATTTTTACCTTGCAGGCAATACGCGATTCTTTTAAAGGTGATATGTACTTTGTTGTAGGTCCAGATAAACATGGTATTTATCCAGAATTTATGAATCAGAATATATTACAGCCAGGTAAATATAGATTTTTTGATAAAGTAAAGACAGCATTGAAAGTCAATGGGGTAACAGTCATTGATAATTATGAAACTCTAGTATCTTCAAAAGATCCAGATAAGAGGGTTTCTCTTTATTACGGTGATGATACTCATTGGAATAAATATGGTGCTTATGTTGCTTTTGAAAATGTCATGAGACTTATAGAGCCTACATACATCTCGCAACATTATAAATTTTTATTTTCTCACCATGAAAATGGCGATCTTGTACATAATATTAAGAATCCAAGAAGAGAAATTTTAGACAGTGCTTTAGTTGATAATGTTAGAAAAAGTACTGTAAAGGCAAAAGATCTGTTTTCAAATACGTCAAAAGTAATTAGTTTTGATGTAAATTCCTCTTTAGATTTAAACTATAAGTATGTTAACTTGACTCCAATCTCTGATAAAAAAGTTTTTCTAATCACAGATTCATATGGAGTTTTATTTATGCCATACACAGTGGACTACTTTAAGACTGTAATTCATATGAATAGGCGTTTGCACGATTTAGGTCTAATTCTCAATGAGATTAGAAAAGAGCAACCTGACATTGTGATTTATTTAAACGTCGAAAGAGAAGTTGCTGACAGAGTGTTTTAACCACTTGATGTCATGTCAAAAAGAAAATTCAGATAATTTACTTGAGCTTTTTAGCGCAAAATTACTCTTTTGAAACTTCGTTAATCAAGTATTCGCCAATGATAGAACCACCAAACCTTGAGTAATGAAGAGGATCTTCAAAAACTCCTTTATTTTTTTTGTATAGGGAATACTTGTTATTACCTTCTTTTAGAGGTAAGTTGCGATCTATAAATACTACGTTAATTTGATTTTTGCAGAATTCAATGATTTTGGTGTTTATTTCAGTTGTGTATGTTTCTTCAAAATCGCTTGTAATTTTAAAAAGATCAAAGTTGATGATATTTTTTAAGAAAGAGCTATTCGTATTTACTTTTGACCAAATTACTGCAGTCTTATTTGGGACAAAAGAGCATCCAACAATGTAAAATTTAAAATTTGGATGAAGAGATATCTGTTCATTTAGATCTGAAATTACTGCATCTGTGTACTTTTGTAGTGATGTTTGATTTACTTGTAAGTTGTTTTCTGTGCAATAAGATCTGTACAAGATATCCCATCTCCCACAAAGAACTACTTTATCTCCATCATTTAACTTGTTTAAGGTCTCTTTATAAAGCTTGTAGAATTTTTCTTTATCTTCAAGTGAATTAAAGAATATTGTTTTGAGATTTGTAAAATAGCTTCCGTAAGCCATCATAGCAGCATGTTCTAATACATATACTGATCTTTTGTTGATATTTTTTAGATAGTAGTCATACTGAATTAAATTTGAATCTCCAACAAAGAAGATTTTAGGAGTTTCAGTCTGAAGACCATAATGC
>ERZ1034855.94-NODE-94-length-48218-cov-17.463800_pt1 | contig 48218 bp, 110 predicted proteins | sample MGYA00520699_ERZ1034855 | MGnify/ENA primary metagenome ERZ1034855 (study PRJEB33766, sample SAMN09781730) | gut metagenome | biome: gut microbiome | host: Homo sapiens | place: Madagascar | study: EMG produced TPA metagenomics assembly of the PRJNA485056 data set...
AGGAACACAAGAATCTGTCATAGAATAAGAAATAAAAAGAAAATTTTATTTAGATTTTTTTATTATCCCCTTGACAAATGATTTAATATCTGTTATATTATAACCATCGAAGGGAACAGTAAGTCCACTGTTTCAGAGACGGGTTTGAAGAAGCTCTTGGTTGGTGCAGACAGCTACTTCGACTTATAATGAATTCTGACGTTAAACCTTTTAATTCAATGTTACTTACTGGGAGAATTAAAAGAGCGGTTTTCCAGACCGTAAATGAGTTTCGTCAACTCAGCTACTAAGCTTATCATTAAAGGTACAGTCTGCTAAGTGCTTTTAAGAGATAAGGCTTGCAAAAAATCCGATGGTTTATAGATGCAAACAGCCTTCGGGAAAAATCTTGGTGGGTGCTTCGGCACAAATGGGCAAGGCAACCTATGGGTTAGCGCTTGTCGAGTAGGAAATTTTGCAATAAGAAAGGATTATTTATGAAGAATCAAAAAGAAAAAATTCGGATTCGTTTCTTTAGAACCAACGGTAGAAAAACCAATCGAGAAGCTAAGGGACAATTTGTAAAAGAATTTAATTCTATTAGAGAATTGAAAATTTTTATTACTAATCTTCATGTTTCTCATTCTAATATTTACTGTGTTAATCTTTGTGAGGACTTAACTCCTTCTCAATATCAAGCTTTTTGTCAGAATGAAATGAGCAACGATAAGATTAAAAGAGCTATTGAGCATTGGTGTTGGGAGCCTAAATATTCTTTCGAAGATTGGAAAGCATTATCTTATAATAGTTATAAGAAATCTGTAAAAGAACAGAAAAAAGGCATTAAAGAGTGTAATAAGAGGAGATAAATCATGACAGATTTGGATTTGGGCATTATTTATTCTATTAAGCATTTTGATGAAGAAAAGTCTTGTAAAGAAAGCATCAGGGATTTTCTTCATAAGTATAGTGACACTCCCAAAGAGTATCCATATTCTGACACTGAACTTTATCGGATTTTGGTGGAGACAGTAAAGAGTTATATGGAAACTGCTGAATCTCCTCGTTTAGATATGTACAATTTCTTTAATTGTCTTAAGGTTACAAATCCGCTTATTGGCAATCCAGAAGAACAAAAGATTGTTCGAGAATATGTAATGAACGCCATGATTGGTATGCTGGACATGGCGAGAGTTAAGCGTGACGGTGAATATGTCAATGGTTTTCGTGAAATGAGAGAGGATTATTCCGATGTTTCTTAAAACGAAAAATGGGATTTATAACTTAAATACAGGTTTTTTATATATTTTAGATGTTCGTCCAAAGAATAACTATGACTACACTTTCCCTCATAGCGAGGTTGTTTATAGTACATCTGGGAATCTACAAATAAAAGGCCCTATTATTTTTCAAGACGATAGAGAATGGTGCGAAAAATTTCTTCAAGCTATTTGGACTAAAATGAAAAATACAGGCCCAAATGGTTTTATTGATATTAAAGACCTTAAAGACGAAAACGAAGAAGAATAAATTTAAGAACTTGTCAAGAAAAGTTAAAAACCTCTTGACAGGTTCTTTTTTTTGTGCTATATTAGCATTAGAGAACAAATTAAAAAGGAGCGGATATATTATGTCGTATTATTCCAATAAAGACTGGACAAGGGTTTATAAAGTTAAGTTTAATGACGCTGATATTTTTTTTCACAAGGTATATCGCAGAGATTCTAATTATGATTTTATTGTTGACACCATTGAATTGGAAAGTGACAATTCCCTTGTTATTACAGAGGAACAACTTCCAGTCGTTCAAAAGTTTGGAAATGGCATTAAGACTATGACTTATGTTGGGAGACTTTTTGGTTATAAACCTATTGTCAAAGAGGAAAAAGAAAAGGAGACGTAAAAATGGACGAAAACATGGAGACTTTTACTATTACTTGTACCATGAAGAAGCGTTGGGTAAATGATTTTATGTCGATGCTTAAATATATGGAATCATGTGGTAGGCTTGGTCATTCAGCACTTGTTGGTTTTTACTCTGACGGGGATGGAGACTTCCGTCCCGAATTTAAGACAGATATTGAATGGACAAAACAGAATGGGTACACTCCTGAAACTATTAATAAGGATTATGCGCCCAAAATCCCTGAGAGGATTTTTGATGCCGGGTAAGAGGTCAGCTTATCCAGAATAGGAGTTCATTATGGATGGCACAGAAATTTAAACCTAATGAACAAACGGTTGAAAAAACTCCGTTTACGCCAGAAGAATTTACTAAAAAAGCTCAAGAGTTATGGGAAGAATATCAAAAGAATCCCATTCCTCGATATGGTCATTTAACCATTGATAATTTTATGTGGGATGTTTTATATGCCGCAGGATATGAAGAGCGGTTAGAAATTTTAGACCAAATTCCAATGACGTATTAAAAGTTTTAAATTAAAATAATTTAAATAAAAGGAATTGTTGACAAGTGAAACAAATTCGAAGGAACGTTTTTGAGACAAATAGTTCATCTTCTCATGCTATTTCTTTTAGTAATAGCGAACATAATATTGATTATACTCAACTTGTACCTGATAATAACGGGGTAATTCATTGCCATTTTGACGAATTTGGCTGGTGGTATTCTGGACTGGGGGACACAAATTCTGCCGAAGTAAAGCTTAGTTATCTGATTACTCAAATTTATGAGACGAATGATTGCTATTGTCCTTGGTATTGTAAGGAATATGAAATTCAAGAAGCTGCTGACGCTGTAATGGAAACAGATGATTTTAAAATGCTTGAGGAAGATATTGTTCATACGCTAAAAGAACAGAGTATTAATGCTGAAAAGATTGTCGTTGACTCAGAACAAAAAGGATATGTAGACCATCAAAGTGTTTGTGCGATAAGAAACATTCTTCCTGACGAGTGTAAAACATATTCTGATTTTGTTTTTGATAAGGGATACGATTTGATTATTGAAAACGATAATAACTGGGATGAAGAAGAATTTATGGAAGAGAAATCTTCTGAAGATGATTCCTATATTGTAAAAAGTTTGTATTAAAAGGAGAAACTAAAATGAATAATGGTTATATGTTTAAGGTAAGAAAGAAGGATGGCCTTGGCGCTCCCCTGTGGAGAATTTTTCAGATTATGCCTATGCCTACACAGTTTGGTTCTATTAGTTTCCAGTTGTTGGGGTATAATGAGACGGACAAGGTATTTGACTTGATTGATGCCAAGGATTATGAGATTGTAGACGAAGTGGCGAAGTCTGCTCTACTGTAATAAAACAGATTTTTTATTTAGATAAAATTTTATAAAGCTATTGACATTCTCCTTTTAATGTGTTATTATCTTTTTATAAAGATAACCGTTGAAAGGAGTTTGTTTTATGACTGCTTTAGAAGCAAGAAAAGCTGTTTGGGATAAAGATAGCAATTCTATTACAAAAGAATTGTATAACCAGTTTCAAAATGAAATCAAAGAAGCTGTTTCACAGGGACTTTGCTGTTGCACAGTAAAAGTTTCTACAACTAACAATCTTCTTAAAATTGGAGAGGTATTAAATCTTTTAAAAGCAGAAGGATTTTATTGTTACAGTATTTTTCAAGACTATGATGTATATACCCTTAATAATTTTTGTGTAATAGAAGTGGAGTGGTAAAACATGACAGCTAAGGAAGCAAGAGAAACTATTCGCAACAATTACGGGTACGATGGAACTTGCCGAGCGGCGTATCAGTATCTTCAAAATAAAATTAAAGAGGCAGTTTTAGAGAAGCGTTTCGGATGTGAAGTTAAGTGTCCTATTTTTTCTGTTTATATTGACTTTAATGGGAAAACCCATCAAATTGCTAATTATCCTGAAATTGAAAAGGCTATGAGTCTTTTAAGAGAAGATGGTTTTAATTGCCGTGTTTCTAAAAGCGGCGAAAACTGGAAAGTAGAGGTTGAATGGTAATGACAGCTAAAGAGGCAAAGGATAAAGCCACCGCTTTTAATTCAATTAAAAACGATATTATTTATAAAAAAAATAGAAAAATTAATTGAACAGACAGCTTCTAAAGGCGAATATGATGCGTTTATACACTTCTCTGATTACGAAATTGAAATGAGTAATAATTCTTCTCATTATAATGTTCCTAAACTACGAATGAAAATGATATTTGAAAAATTTTGTAGTGACGGTTATAATCTTGAAGTTAAAATTTATAAACGTTTTGGTGAAACACAATACCAAATAAAAATAGATTGGAGTACCGAATATGAAACAGGTTCGCTTAAATACATTCGAGACTAATTCTTCTTCAAGTCACAGTTTTGTAATTACTGATTTTGAGGGACGTTATTCCCAAGAGGAAATTATGAATCATGTTTGCCTGTGGAAAGATGGCAAAGCTATTATGTGGTCTTCTGGATTGGAGTTCGGTCGCTCTCCTTTTGACTTTTTGAATAATTTTGAAAGCAAAACTCGATACGCTATTGCGGCATCTAACGGGAGACTTGTTCCTCAGATTGTAGAAGTCTGGAAGAAGTATGTACCCGGATTTTCTCATTTTGAATTTGATGAAAAGTATCGTGTTTGGGATGAAGAGAAACAGGAATATGTAGATACAGATGATGATAACCCTGTATACGAATACGGTTATACGGATGATTATATGATTGAAGGATGGCTTAAGGCATACAATGTCTCTGTTGAAGACTTTCTTACTATGAAGCGTTATATTGTTGTTGTAGATGGAGACGAGTATAACATCAAAGATAAGCTTTTTAATTCTGGCCTTGTAGATACTTCTCATATTATTCATGATAGTTATGCCGAATACGAAGAAGCAGAACGTAAGAGATATGAGGAGGAAAGAAAGAATGAAAATCATTAAGCCTCACCGTTATGAAATTAATCCTTCTCTTTCTGTATTAAATTTGCTCGATGCTGGCTTTAAGAAAGGTTATTGGCTGGCTGCTTCTGAGCCCGATTATGTAGAAGACCATTGGTATTCTAAAAATTATATGCTTGATTACAAGGCTGATATTGATATGACTGTGGCTATTGATATTACTCGACTTGATGAATGGAATGACTTTGATGGAATTGAAGTTATTGATGGAGATTTTGGTCAGCCTTATCAACCTTTTTATATGTATCGTGAAAAGGAAGGCAAGCATTTAATCGCTGGTCGTTTTCCCTTCTTGGAAAAAATTTATCAGGTTTATGACAGGGAAATGGATTTGCTGGTTGAACAAGGCATTTTTGTAAGAAAGGTTTTTGCTTAATGGATATGAATGTTCCTATTATTCTTGATGGTAAAAAAGTAGCAAATGAAATTGCAGAGGATTTGAAGAAGCGTTGTGAAATTCTTAAAGCCAATCATATTTTCCCCAAATTAATTATTTTTACCAATACTGATGATGCAAGTAAAGTATATGTTCGCAATAAAGTAAAGCGTTGTGAAGAAATTGGGATTGAAGCCATTACCAATCCAATTTCTAAGTTTGAAGATTTTAATATTGCGTCTAAAGATTATGATTGTTGTGAAACTCCTTATATTTTGCAAGAACCTTCTAATCTGACTAAATTTCAAAATACAGTATTTGTTGACCAGTATTATCATACAGATGTAGATGGTTTTAGCGCAAGCAATCTTGGTAAACTTTTTAAAAATGAAGAAAAAGATGGATTGACTCATTTTAAGGCTTGCACTCCAAAGGGAATTATTACTCTTCTTGATTATTATAACATCCCTATTGAGGGTCAAAAAGTTGTAATTCTTGGACGCAGTAACATTGTTGGTAGACCTATGGCGGCTATGATGCTCAATCGAGATGCTACCGTTTCTATTTGTCATAGTAAAACTCAGCAAATGGTATTTGACGAAGAAGTTTGGTCTGCTGATATTATTGTGTCAGCGGTAGGTAAAACTGGTATGCTTTCTGGTTATACTTCTTCGTTCTACGAACGTATATTTCCTCATAAGACTTTAATTGATGTCGGGATGAATCGTGACGAAAACGGCAAGCTTTGTGGAGATATTTGCAAGGAAGCTATTGAACATTGTTATGCTTATACCCCCGTACCCGGTGGCGTTGGCCCTATGACTGTAATTTCTCTTTGTGAAAATGTTATTGAATTTTATGAAAATGGAAAGGATGCTTATCTATGAGACAGATTAGATTTGGCACATTTGAAACTAATTCTTCTTCCACTCACAGTTTGGTGATTGGTACTCCAGAACAGATTGAAAAGTGGGAGAATGGAGAATTGTTCATTTATTATTATGATGACTATGCAACAGAATTCAAGACAAAAGAAGAACTTGACCAGATGGCGGAAACTGAGAAATATTTTTCCAGAGAAGATTGGAAGAATGGAGAAGAATGGGACGAAGCAACAGAATATCTCGACCACGATTCTCAAATTATCACAACGCCCGGTGGAGAACAACTTTCAATTGTTTGTGCTTATGGTCGAGATGGCTAATTATTAACGAATTGTAAACAAGAGGGTATTAGAGAAATTTCTTTAATATCCTCTTGACTTTTACAAATCCATATGATAATATAAAGCTACAATAAATCAAAGGAGTTGTATTTATGAATAAGATTGATGAAAAGGTATATTGTGCTTACGACCCTCTGAATCCTCCCATTGACCGAATTACCGGAAAAGAGATTCATGTTTGTCGCTATTATGAAACTATTTTCTGTACTAATTGTTCGTCACGATATGACGGCGAAAAGATTAAGAAGTACATGGAAGAGACCCCTCGTATTGAACATTAAAAAAGGAGACAATAAATTATGATTCTTGCTAAAAACGAAAAGAATGAGCATTTTGATTTTGAAGGTGGTTATACCTACAATTTGTATTTGGTCGCAGTACGAAATATCAAACATCCAAAAGTCGTTAGTTTTATTGGCCCAATTCAAGGTGAATATGTGCTTGTAAACACTGTTGAATATGCTACTAAGTTTAGTTGTTTAATGGAAGCAAAAAATAATAAAGAAGCTTTGACAAAAGCCGTTGAGTATGAACTTAAAAACGATTATGATATGAAGCATCCTTTTGTTGTGGAAGTTACCATTAAGACCTATGAGGACATGGAAAAAGAAAGTCCCTCTTGATTTTACAAAAATGGAGGCATAAAAAGTGAATTTTATTCCCGGTGTTACTCTTTTAAATGCGTATCTTGTTTCAGATAGGGTTCCTATTTTGGGCACTGTTTTAATTGGCATTTGTGTAACTTTTTTTATTTGGGTCTTAGGTTACGGCTTTGATAAATCTTGGCAAAGATGGCTATTAAGAGGAATCCTTGGAGTGCTTTTATGGTGTTCAATGGCTTATTTGTCTTTGTATCCACACTTTTGGATGAACTATGAAGTTACAATAGATAATAATGTTTCTTATGTAGAGTTTTCTAACAACTACGGGACAAATATCCCCCGAAACGGAGAAATTTATACAATTACAGGGGAAACCCATGAAGATTGGATTTGGAATATGAAGGAGTATGAAAATGAAGAATTGGGTAAGCTATCAAAACGGTAATTACACCGTAAAATTGAATACCGAAAATGGCACAAAGATTCGTGAAAACGACCTTGACTTTTTCGATGCGGAATTTCCTGAAAGCGCAGATGTAAAGGTTACGAACAGATGTTCGAATGGTTGCTCTTTTTGTTTTGTAAAAGGAACAAAAATTTCTACACCAGAAGGAAAAGTAAATATTGATGAAGTCAAGACAGGTGAAAAGGTTTTTTCTTACAATTTTGATTCTAAACAAATTGAAATTAAAGATGTTAAAAAGCTTTTCAAACATTATTTTAATGGAGAATTAATTAAGATTACCTTGGAAAATGGGAATACCATCAAGTGTACTCCTAACCATAAAATCTTTACTCTTAATAGAGGATATGTTGAAGCCAAAGACTTGATGGAAACGGATGAATTGTATGTATACTAAAGAGTGTATTATTTGTCACAAAGAATTTTAGTGTAGGGATAAAAGAACTTTAACTTGTAGTAAAGATTGTTTAAAAGCTTATAAAAGACAACAATATTCAGCCAATTATAAAATTTGTATTTGTAAAAACTGTCAAAAGGAATATAAAGCGACAGAAAAACAAAGTAAAGAATATTGTCCTTCTTGCATAAGAAAAATGAATCCTTACTCTTTTAAAGAAACTTATATACAAAAAATTGTTTGCAGACAATGTGGGAGAATATTGGGAGAACGAATTAAAAATAAAACTGGAGGAATTCTTGAATTTTCCAAAGAAATTACTTGTGACGATTGCAAAAAGAAAAACCAATTAAATGCAAAAATTAGAATGGTTTTAAACAATCCTCAAACTCCCAAAAATCAGATAGAAAGTGACAATAAATTTATAAAAGAATATCTTTCTGAAAAGGAAAATCTTACTTTAAAAGAAAAATTACTGTTATCCCTTTTAAAGTGTTTAGATTTTAAAACAAAATTGTTTAGAAACTTCTGAACGAATGAAAACTGATAATCCAATGTTTAATAAAGACATTGTAGAAAAAGTTGTAAAAACTCAAAAAAGATTAAGAGAAGAAGGAAAGATTAAACTCCCAAGAGGGGCTGAAAGAAAAAGTTTTGTAGGGATTCGTTCTATCCAAAACTATATCCGCACAAGACTTTATCCATGGAAAAAGAACAATTTTGAAAGAACTAATTATACTTGTGAGCGATGCGAAAAACACGGACGGATTTTACAAGTCCACCATTTAGAACCTTTTATTGAAATCTACAAGCGTTTCATAAAAGAAAACAATTTTGACGAAAATCAAATCGTTTATATGTCTCCAGAATATCAAAAATTAGAAAAAGATATTTTGGAATATCATAATACTCATAATATTGGCATGGTTGTATGTGAAGATTGCCATTCCGAAATTGACAAACATTATCATAAAAGACATTCAAAGGAAGATAATCATGAAAATTGCTAAAATTGAAAAAGAATTTTTTTCTGGAAACGTTTATAATATTGAGGTAGCAGATAATCACAACTATTTCGCTAATGAAATTTTAGTGAGTAATTGTCATGAGGGTAGCACAAAGGATGGTAAGCACAGTGACGCTCTTCATTCTCCTGTTTGGGAGAGCTTCCATCCTTATACAGAGGTAGCCCTTGGCGGTGGAAATCTTATGGAATATCCTGATTTTGTTCCTCTGCTTGAGCGTCTTAAGGCTTTGAATCTTATTCCCAATATTACAGTTCATCAGTGGGATTTTGAAAAGAATTTTGACCTGATTAAAAAGCTTTCTGATGAAAAGCTGATTTATGGTCTTGGTGTTTCTCTTGATAAGGTTACGCCTGAATTCATTGATAAAATGAAGCAGTTTCCTAATGGTGTTATCCATGTTATTAACGGTATTGTTACTGGCGTACAAATGATGGCACTTGCTAACAATGACCTTAAGATTTTGATTCTTGGATACAAGACTGTTCGCCGTGGTAATAAACTTTATCATTCTAACGTTGGTTATGCTATTGACAAACGTAAGGATTTGTTGTATAATCATCTTGAAATGATTCTTAAAGAGAATTGGTTTAAGGTTGTTAGCTTTGATAACCTTGCCATTAAGCAACTGAAGCCCCAGCGTCTTGTTTCCAAGGAATACTGGAATACTTGCTTTATGGGTGACGATGGAATTGATGGACACCAGACTTCTGCAAGTATGTATATCGACCTTGTAGAAAATGAGTTTGCTCGCAACTCTTGTGATATTGACCATCGTTTTAAGGTCGAAAATAAAACTGTTACTGAAATGTATCAGTTCTTGAAAGGATTAAAGTAATGATTGGAAATGAGATTCATCTCCCTGAAGTAATTAGAGTTGAAGACCTTGAAAAAGCTATTGATGATGTGGATTGTGATGTTTATGATTCGGAAGAATGGGGAGTTTCTAAGGGAGAACTTTATAGAATTCTGGAAGAGCTCCCTAAGTATAGTGTAACAGATTTAATTAAGTTAATTAAGGTTGGTTAAAATGGCAAGGACAAGAGAAGAAAATCGTTTTAATCGAGAAAAGAAAATTAAGCGTAATAAAGAATTAATTGAATCCTGTTGTTGGTATCTTAACGCAGATTTGGAAAACGGATACTACAAAAACAATCATGAAGTTTCTAAAGCTATCACACGGGGAAAATCTAAAAAAACAAACACTCGGAAGGGACATTCTTCTTATAGATGCACTCAAGGAGGTTATGGACAAGCCAAAAAATATTCTCCTCATGATATGCGTCAATTACAAAAAATGAATAACGAGGATTTTGATAATGATTAAAGATAATGAAATTTATCGTATGCCAAACGATTTTGAAATTGGTAGTATTCTTTTTGATTATGCGGAATCTTTAAAGAACGCTGACACTTACGCCGAGGAAGATGCAATTAAAGCTGAATATTCAAATTGCATGAGAATCCTTTTTAAAAAGGGTTTTGGAGATGTTTATACTTTTGACAACTTCATTTCTCTTGTTGATAGCACTTGTATTCTCAACTACGATGGATGTGGATACATTGTTGACAAGGATGGAAAAGAAATTGAACCCGTTAATTGTAATGTTTCATGGCTAAAGAAACATAAGAAGAAGAATCATTATATTACTTGGTATAATAAGTAAGGAGTTATAAAAACAAATGAAGTCTAACATTAAGTTTACCAATAGTTCTGATTTTACTAAGAAACTTAAGCCGAATAAGTGTTATATTGGCAGTAAGGCAACCTCTAAAAAGGGTTTGGGAACTTATAAGAAGAATAAGTTTACTAAGGAACGAATGGATGAACTTGAAGAGGAGTTTTTTGAAGATGAAGATTACATTTGAAAACGTCTCTAAGATTGAATTAACTACAGATTCTTCTGGACATGGTAGTATTAAAATGAGTTGCCCTGTTGAAGAGACTAACGGCTCTGAAATCGAATTGATTTTTAAAAATTGTGAGTTTGAATTTTCAAACAATGAAATTATTATTAAGAATCTGTACTCAAAAAATTATTATCCGGCAGTAATTTCCAATGAAACGAAAGGCGATTTATGACTTTCGAGGAACGCTTTAATTGGGTTGATACCACAGAAGGACAAAAGCTTTATTATGATTGGATAAAGAAACTCTGCGATAGAGCGGGAGAAAAAATTAACACTAATATTCACATGATGGATAATGGAGAGTATTTTGTATACATTAAGCCATCTGAAAAGATGAAAGAATATTTGTTAAAGCGAAATCCAACTGTTGATTTTTCTTCTGATTCTACCAGAGTAAAAATTTACTTTACTGTTAAAAATACAATCATCGCACAGCTAAAAATTATTGTCCGAAGATACGAGAAAGGTTTGTATGATGGTATCCCATTGATTACTCTTTATGAGAGTATTGAAGAAGCAATTGAAAGGGATATTGAAAAGAAGGTTCTTCATGCAGAAGAATACTTTTTTGAACATCATCCAGAATAAGTAGTATAAAGGAGTAAAAATGAATAGATATTTTTTGCGTTTTGGTAGATGGAGAGATAATGAACAATCTGCCATTCATAAAAATGGCGAATTTTTAGTGGGATATGAAAAAGGGGTTAGTTGTTTTGACGCAACCCTTTTGGAAGATGGCAAATGGCATCTTATCCTTCCCAATCCTTGTAAAATTAATACAATTGATGATATTCACGGATTTATGCTTGAAGCTTACGATAACAAGCAGATTTACTTAGTTCAAGGAGATATAGTTGGTTTTGGCTCTGATGGAGAGCCTCTATTAAAAAATCTTAAATTAGTTGACAATGTAAGCAATCAATTTACTTATCTAAGAACTGCGAGAAGAGGATAAAAATAAAAGAAAACTTTTATTAGCCCCTTGACAAATTTCTATAAAGGTGCTATACTTATCATTGTTAAGAAACAAAACATTTTGTATATGCCTACACAGCAATTTTTTAGAAAGGCATAGAAAGGAATTTAATTATGTATAACAAGAATACTTCTAAGAAGAACGCTTCTAATAAGAAGGCATGGGCTCCTCGTCCTGAGAAGCCTAACAAGACTGCTTCTAAGTCTCGTCAGGGCAAGTTCGTTGACCAGATGAAGCAGACTCGTAAGAAGCTGTATTATGAGAAGATTGAGCTTCCTGCTATGGACTCTAATCTGACTTTGACCGAGAACGGTGCTGTTGCATACAAGTCTTCTGGCTCCGCTTTGGTTGACATTAACTTCAAGATTTCCGCTATGCGTGAAATGGAAGAGGGTCAGATTGTCGCTCTGTTCCGTAAGGCTTATGCTGAGAATCCTCGTCTGGCTATGCGTTGGCTTGGCTATCTGATGGATATTCGTCAGGGTCAGGGTGAGCGCCGCTCTTCTATGGTTATCCTTAAGGATATGATGAAGAATGGTGGAGCTAAGATTGTGTCTCAGGTTATCAAACTCATTCCTGAGTATGGTCGCTGGGATATGATTTATAACTTTACTTCTAATCCCATTACTTCTGAGACCATTAAGAAGATGCTTAAGCGTCAGGTTGCTCAGGATAAGATGAATATGAAGGCTGGTAGGCCCATCTCTTTGATGGCTAAGTGGTTGGATTCTGCTACTTCTCGTAGCAAGGAGACCCGTAGGAATGGTCTGTGGACTGTTCATGCTCTTGGCATGACTGAAAAGCAGTATCGTAAGATGCTGTCTGCTATGCGTAAGCATATTGATGTCGTTGAGCGTAAGATGTCCTCTAACAACTGGCAGTCTATTGATTACGAGGCAGTCCCTTCTAAGGCCAACCTTAACTACAACAAGACCTTCTTGAAGCATGATGAAACTCGCCGTAGAGCTTATCTTGATGGCTTGACCCGTGGTGAAGCCAAGATTAACGCTTCTGTTACCAATCCTTGCGAGATTCTGAATAAGTATCATCAGATTTCTGGTTGGTACTCTAATCCTGATGCTGCCCTTGAGGGTATGTGGAAGGCTTTGCCCAATCTGATGGAACCCAATAAGTCCATGCTCGTTGTGGCTGATGGTTCTGGCTCTATGTTGTCTCGTTGTTCTGGTAACATTACCTGTCTGGACGTTGCTAATTCTCTGGCAATCTATTGCGCTGACCGTGCTAAGGGAGCTTTTGCTAACAAGTACATTACTTTTAGCATGACCCCGAAGTTCGTTGAGTTTGGCAAGGACTGGACTCTTCAGCGAAAGATTAAGGAAGCAGAGCGTCATGACGAGTGTGCAAATACCAATCTGGAAGCTGTATTTGACCTGATTCTTAAGACTGCTATCAGCAACCATTCTCCTCAGAGTGATTTGCCTGAGAACATCCTTATTATTTCGGACATGGCTTTTGACTCCATGTGCTCCGCTGGAGCAAGCAGGGACGGTTATGGTTGGCTTAGGAATGTCAAGGTTACTAAGAGTTTCATTGACGAGATTAAGGCCCGTTTTGAAGCGCATGGCTATACTTGTCCCAATCTGATTTTCTGGAATGTTATGGGCGCTGGACGTACCACTACCTTCCCGATTACTCAGGATGACCGTGGCATGATGGTAAGTGGATTCTCTGTGAATACTTTGAAGATGATTATGTCTGGTAAGACTGACCCTCTGTATGCCATCATGGATACCATCTGTAAGCCTCGCTACACTCCTTTTGAAAAGGCTCTGGCATAATAAAAGGGAACAAAGAGAGGGAGAGAAATCTCCCTTTCTTTTTTTATAAAACTCTTGACAAATAAAAATTAATGTGTTATATTAAGAGTACAAAACAAAAGGAGTAAAATTATGAGTTATATTTCTTTTCCTTATGAATATTACCTTATAGCAGTTAACCATAAAGATTCTTATGTTAATGAAGAAAGTATTGAAAATAAGGATATAACTGTAGATTTTGTAGGGCTTGACCCATTTAACGGTTATCCTCTTAGTTTAAGTTCTTACAAAGAAGCTCTTCATTTTTATTCTGAAAAAGAAGCTTTATCGTTCTTTGGTAAGTATAAAGAAAGTATTATGAAAAACTTTGATTCGTTTGAAGCATATAATCCTCGAATTATTAAGGTAACGTGTGTTGAAGACCCAATTGTTCAGGGCAACACGGAAAGGAGTCTGTAATATGGGGCTGAATTTTTTTGAAAAGCTAACAGACAAGCAACTTTTGGCTGTATACAATCAAGCACAGCAGATGGAACAGAAGAATACAAAGAATGTAGAGATGAAGTTACAAAATCCGCTTTTCAAAAAGGCAGTAGATTTCTACGACCGTATTGTAGATACGCCTAATCGAGTCGCCCTTGACCAGCTATATTGTGAAGCGGCGAAACGATGGGCGAACACTCAAATGATGAAGATGAATTAACCACAACATATAGTGTTCAATTTTTTAAAGAGACACAAGATATTGTGGTAGGAAAGGAAATAAAATGACTATTTTATCTGTCGTAGAAAAAACTTACAATCTGTTCTGGAATGATATGGATTTGCCCGGTGGACTTCTGATAGTTGGTATAGCACTTACCGTTACTGGTATTGCAATTTTATCAAACTATAGAAGGGATGGACTTTTTGGTTTTGTTCCTCTTATTTGTGGGATTTCTATTATAGGGACTCTTGTTTTTAATGGAAAGCAAGAAAAATATCAAGTCCCTTATAACACATATGAAGTAATGCTTGATGAAAGTGTAGCTTTTGTAGACCCTATTAATAAAGATTTTAAAATTGAACCTAAAGAGGGAGAAACTTCTATTTTTACAGTAACTCCAATTTCTAAAACTGCTAAGGTTCCTACTTTTGAAGTTGGAGAATATATTAATACAAAGGAATATGTAAACAATGAAAGTAATTAAGCAACCTACTGTAATTACTACTGAAGAAACTTGCAAGAACTGTGGGGCTGTACTTGAGCTAAATCCTTGGGATTATAAAAAAGAAACTCGTGTCCATGGAGACACTTGGGACTATTATTATTGTACTATTACAAGAAAATGGTATATTTGTCCGTGTTGTCATGCAGTTAATGTTGTGAAAACGCTTATTGATTGAAAGGAAAGTGTATTATGACTGTAAAAGAATATAATAATTTTTATATTAGATGCAGTAATGCTATCTGTTTTGTTCGCAATTTGAAAAACATTCCAAAGAAGTTTCTGACTTCTACGGGAGTATCTACTGAAATGGATAATTTTGGATTTGATAAAAATATGGAAGATTTGATTGTTAAAGCTTTGGAAATATATCAAAACGATATGAAAAGCGAAATTGAAATGGAGAGATGAACTATGAGTTATGATATTACTTATCGAGTTCGTTGTCTTGAAAAACCTGATGTTTGGGTAGACGTTGGACTAATTGATGCTAATATTACTTACAATGTTGGAGATATGATTCGTGCATCAACTGGCCTTGAATGGAAAAATGATGCCGATAACGGACTTGTAAAGGATGTAATTCCTTGTATTATGAAAGGTCTTGAAGAACTCGAAAAGTATCCAGAAAAATATAAGCAGTATGAATCTCCTAATGGATGGGGAACTATTGAGGGATGTAAACGCTTTTTTGTGTGGTGCTTAAAAGAATGGATGAATTTCTGCGATGGATATGACACAAGAGAACTCAAAGATGTTGTCCATTTTTGGATAATTTAAAACATTATAATATTAAGAGGGTGTGAAGAATGAAGCTAAAATGTTTAATGTTCCTTGAAATTATCATTGCTATTATAGCCTTTATTTCTGGTATTGCCAATTTTTATGTTGGATTTGAAATTATAGGGACTTTAGATTTCTTTGGCGCTATCTTTTGTATTTGGGCTTGGCTTTATAATTTCATTATGTTTAGAAAGCCTAAAGATAAAAAGACAAAAAAGGAATCGTAAATATGGAAGATATTAATAAAGGTGGAGTTCACGAATTAAAAGAACTTACCGTTAAAGATTTAAAAGATATTATTAACTGTACAAATGAAAATGATTTAGATGCTCGTGTTGTCATTACTTTAGATGAACCGTCTATTGGTGGTAGGGCATTTACTTCAATTATAATGGCTCACATGGGCTTTGACTGGGAAAACCATCAGTTTAGAATTGAGCCAAAAGAACCTATTGCCAGAAATAAATTTTCTCGTGATACTCCAAGAGATATTAGGAAGTGGAGAGATGGATATTTCTGTCCAAAATGTGATGGTTCTCTTATGAAAAAAGAAGTAAAGGAAAGTCGCTATTGTAGGCGTTGTGGTCAACGTTTTAGTGGCTTGGTTCATGATTATGATAAATGAGGAATATATTACTAATCCAAGAGACCTAAAAGGGAAAGACGAATGTATTTACCAATTTGAAAGAGATGTAAACGAAACTCTTTGGTATCATTATCTTCAAGAAGCAATTAGAGACGGAGATAGAGTTGTCGAAACAAAGTGCTTTGTAATTCGTCCTTATTGTTGGGATGACGAATCAGAGTTAAACAATTGGCATTTTTGGCATAGAGGTTCTAATTTTAAACTTCAATGGTACAAATATCCCTTGCGTTCTCCTATGGTTAATTGGAAAATTACTCATGAAGAATTTTTAGATGTACTAAAAGATTGTTGGAATTTTTGGGAAAGAGACCATAATGGTATGAGTTATTATTCATGTTATAAATGGTGGACTCGTATAAAGTAAGAAAGGAGATAAAATATGTCTGTACTCGGAATTATTGGACTAATTGTTTTAGGAATTATTATTTGTTTCTTTGTTTTTGTTCTTGGCGTTATGTTAGGCTATTATGCTTGTTATGCAAAGGCTTATGAAGAAGCAGAAGCAGACCACAAGGATATTTCAGAAGGTCAGAAGAAACTGATTGAAGTTCTTAAAAGTCAGAATGTAGCTTATAAAAAGATGTTCGAAGAATCTTGCGATGTAGAAGTAACTAAGGACGAAGTAACTAAGGATAAGGAGAATTGACAATGAATAATACTACAACAAATGAAATGGACAATTATTCTTTTAATCTAAAGAATTTTAAAGAACAGTTTGCCAATGTTGAAATTGGAGATATAAGTGATGGATACCATACTTTTAATGAACTTTATCACCACAGAGCTGTTCTATTTTCTATTATTTGTAATCAGAACGCTCGTTATGCTTGGAAGTCTAAGCTTCATTCTGATGGTACTATGTACGATAATATGTTTATTGTGGGCATGAATCTTCCTATTAAGGGAGCTCTTTATCCTGTTACTTATCACTATGACGTTGAGCCGTATTGGGATATGTTTAACGTAAAGGAGCTTGAGAGAGCACCTAATTGGGATGGTCATACTCCTTGGGATGCAGTTGACCGTCTTGAACGTTTTTCTCAAGAAGTATCTAAAGATTCTTATTTGCAGATTTTCTAAAATTTTTTTAAAAAACTATTGACAACTAAACTGTAGTGTGATATTATAAAGATGTTCCAAGAGGAACGGTTGCTAATATTACAGAAATTGTTAGTTAAAACTTAATATCTAATCGGCTGAGATGCCATTGGTCTTTACATTTTTGTTTCATATGTGGCCTCCAAAACATAATGTAACTCTTCCTGTTTGGTTATTGTATAGTATCCTTCCTTTCTTTTGGTAAAGACCAGACCTCCAAGGAATAAGAACTTGGAGTTAACAACTCCGACAAGGTTTCAGGAGACCAAATTGGAGAGAGTCTTGGTAATTCTGTCTCGTAAGAATTACAAAAACGACCTAAGAGGTTTTTGGGGAATTTTCTCTTAGGCAGGAGCGTGGTGAACTCCTGAGCTTATGGCTGATATGGAAATGGATATAGGGCGGTTTTGAACGTTTAACGTCCGAGGGGAGAGAGAAGTGGTATACCTCTCTCCCTGCCATTAACCTAAAACTCCAATAATCTTGTTTTATTTAAAGGTTGCAAATTCAAACAAGTTATACCAAAGAGAAAAAGAGTGGGAGACAACACTCGTACCTGTCTACAGAATGGCTTGAAACGATATATAGTCCTCTGGGTAACAGCGAATAAAGTAGTGAATAAGCTGATTTAATTCTCTTAAAAACTTTGTAATCTTATAATAAAGGAAGATAAAAGTAGTTTTTTATTCGGCTTCAAAGTTAATGCTTTGAGGTTTATTTTTTATATATAGAGAGGTTATTTAATGAATAAAACAAGTCATATTTGGGATATTCTTGACAAAGAACTTGAAAGAGAAAAGAACACAGTAGAGCTTATCGCAAGTGAAAACTATCCATCTGAGGAAGTCCTCGCTGCTGTGGGCACTCATTTCGCTTTGAAGTATACAGAAGGTTATCCTAACAAAGAAGATGTTGAAAAGTTCCAGAAAGAATACCCCGATTATGTTCATACTGGAAATGTAGGAAGATACTACGGTGGCTGCTCATTTTTCGGGGAATTGGAACTTTATTGTCGCTATATGTGGCAGAAAGTTTTTAATGTAGTAGGGAAATATCACTGTAATGTTCAGCCTCATAGTGGTTCTTCAGCTAATATGGAAGTCTATGCTTCTGTACTTGAACCCGGCGATACTATTCTTAGCATGAGTTTAGCTAACGGAGCTTGTTAATAATGGGTTCCCTATACAGTAATGTATAGTAAAAAATTGCGAATATGCTGGAAACTCCTTAGAGCTTTTAATAGTAAACATAATTGAAAAAGAAATGTTATCTAAAAATTTAAAAGATTGGACAATCAGCAGACACCGCCCTAAACTTTTTAAAGCAAGGGAAGGTCTCAGAGACTACCAAGCACATCCTTTAGGAGAATAATATGGAAATAACGATACCTGAAAATTTACCTTATGAAGAAGAATGGAAGAACCTTTTATTTGAAGGTTTTGAGCACTATCAAGTTTCTAATTATGGACGAGTTAGAAACTCAAACACAGGATATATTAGAAGTGCTAAGGATAACGGACATGGTTATTTAACTGTAACGTTAAAAAGTCATGGAGAAATGAAACATATTTATATTCATCGTGAAGTTGCTCGTTTATTCTTACCAAATTTTAAAGAAGAATTACAAGTTAATCATATTGATAAAATAAAATATCATAATTATGTTTCTAATCTTGAAATGGTAACGGATTCTGAAAATAAATTGTGGTCAAGCGATGAATATGTATCTGGACACATTGATACTCAAGGCCGCTGGATTTATGTTTATGACACAAAAGGAAATCTTGTAGATTCAGCTTTTGGTATTTATAAATATTGTCGTGACCATGGACACGATGTTTCTTCTGTTTATAAGGTGTTGTTAGGAAAGTATTCTACCCATCATGGGTTGGTTTTTTCTTATTTTCCTCCAAAAGATTAAAGGATGAAGGTATAGTCCGGCTATTATTGAAAGATAATAGATTGTTGCATTTAACACACGGTAGTCCTGTAAATTTTAGCGGAAAACTTTATAATATGGTTTTCTATGGTACAGATGACCGAGGATATATTGATTACCAAGATATTTATAATAAGATTCTTGAATATAAGCCCAAGATGGTTGTCGTAGGAGCTTCTGCTTATAGTCGTATTATTCAGTATGACCAGATTAAGGAACTTATTGACAAAGCAGGAGAACAAATTGGCTTTACTCCTTATATGTTTGTTGATATGGCTCATGTTGCTGGTTTGATTGCTGGCGGAGTTCATCCTTCTCCTTTTGGGTATGCGACATTTATTTCTACTACGGTACAAAAGTCGATGCGTGGAAATCGTGGAGGAATTATTTTCTGTAAGCCAGAGTTTGCAAAGAAGGTAGATTCTGCGGTATTCCCTTATGCTCAGGGTGGTTCTCTTATGAATGAGATTGCTGGTAAGGCGGTCACGGCAGAAGAAGCCTTGCGTCCTGAATTTAAAACTTACGCTCAGATGGTAGTAGCTAATGCAAAGGCTATGGCAGAAGAGTTCGTAAAGATGGGCTACGATGTTGTAACAGGTGGTACAGACAATCATATGTTCCTGTTGGATTTCTCTAAAACGCATCCTAATTTAACTGGCAAGATGGTACAGGATGAACTTGACAAGCATGGTATCACTCTTAATAAAAACTCTGTACCAAATGAGAAGCGCTCTCCCATGCAGACCAGTGGTGTAAGAATTGGCACTCCAGCACAAACCACTCTTGGATATGGCCCAGATGATTTCATTAAAGTTGCACACATGATTGATGAAATTATTGAAAACATGAAGTAATTTTTAATAAACTCTTGACAAAAGCCCTTTTACCTGTTATATTGTATATAACAGATTAGAGCTTTTGTTCTATTAATTAAAAGGAGTGTGTAATATGAACGTATTCACTATTGAGGGTCATCAGGGAAAAGCTATGGTAATGGAAAGTCTGATGAATGATTTTCCCAGTGGAAACTATACCGCAGAAAAAGATAATTGTGTTTTTATTGTCAATGACCGTCTAACGTTGTTTCCTCGCCGCAGTTTTAATTTGGGATGGGATGAAGATACCGATACTAAGAAATGGGCTAAAAACATTTATGATACGGCGATTGCTTATGGATTTAAAAACATCTTTATTTATACCAACGAATTAAAAAACAGCCGTTTTATTGCTGATTTGATTACAGAATTTAATAGATTTTTTATTAAGGGTGATAATGGCCTTGATACTGGGAATGTTTTTATTTTCTGTCAACCTAATTATTAAAATAAAAGGACGTTTTTATTATGAGTGATGGATTTAAAATCATTGAGATTTCCGCTGATGATTATCCCGGCATGGCTCATATTCGCCCATTTAAGACAGGAGATACCTTATATGTCATTCCAGATAAAAGAGACCCTGTTTTTTCTGTGGGGGATATTTATCCAAAGTATAACAATCATTTTATGGTACATAAAGTTTTTTATAAACCCAAACATTGGTGGGAGTTTTGGAAAAAGAAAATCCCCGTTGGGTATGTACTTATGTATTATGAGGAGGGATTAAATGGCTACTTTTGAAGAACTTGATAAGCGTTTTAACGAACTCGCAGTAGAGCGAGATGATTGTGTTCAGGAACTTAATAATCTTAAGTACCAATGGTATGATGCTTATATTGCAACTGATGATGTTAAAAACAAATTAGGCAAATGTTTTAAAGTAAAAGATAAAGACATTTACTATAAAATTATTGCCCCCGCTCCTCTTAAAAGCGGTAGAGCCTTTGTTGATGTATCGGAAAGCCATTGGATTTGTATTATTACAAGCCACACGGGAATTGACAACTATAGTCCAGCAACGCTTTCAGATATTGTTCCTATTACAATGGAAACAAAATATATTCCTTTTGGTTCAAAGTATTTTAAGGATGAAGAAATTACTCCCACTCAGTTTGATGAAGCTGTGGAAAGCAATCTTGGAAAACTCAAAAGTTTTATCAATAACAAAATTATTGATGGAAAAAATAATCCTAAAGCAGAAATGCTTTTTCATTTTTAATTAAGGAGAGAAGATTTATGTCTCGTTATAGTAGTAGTGGTAGCGCTGGCTCCACTGGTTTAGGAATTTTGGGCGTTCTTGAGGTCATTTTTGTTGTCCTTAAGTTGCTTAAGTTAATTGATTGGTCTTGGTGGCTCGTTCTCATTCCTCTTTGGATTGACCTTGGAATTGCCGCTTTGATTATTATTTGTGCAATTATTATTGCACTAATTGACAATCACAAGTAAAGGAAGCAATTATGAGTACAATTCTTTTTATAATTGGTTTTTACCTATTAGTAGGTGGGACAGTATCTCTTACGTTGTATTATGACAATCCTTACATTTCAGATAAAGACGGTCTCGAAGGGCTCTATGTAGCTCTGCTGTGGCCTTATTATATTATTAAGTATATCATTAAGCGGCTTAAGAAGTAAATTAAACATAAAATGAAAGAAAAAGACAGATATTTTTATTCTAACTGTTTCATTGAAATGGTTAAAGCAAAACTTAAGAACCCAAAAGTGAAAATTATGTACTTACCAGCTTTCTTAAATGAAGTCCCATGTCCTCATTGGATGTGGCTTGACGAAGAAGGAGAACATGATTTTCATTATCGAGAGAAACTTCCTTGGTATAAATGGTTTTGGCATAAGGGACATATTAGAACTGTTCATAGAGGATGTTACAAAGGCTGTATGTCTCAGATGATTGAGAGGAAATACTATGAATCATAATGTGTTTTTTATCACAACGATTGACGTTATGGAAAAGGATGATAAAGGAGTTTTTACTTGGCGAACTCCGGGTTTTCGTTATTCTTTGGAAGATGCTAAAGCAGTAGTAGAAGAGAATATGTGCGATATTTTTGAATACTGCTATGAATATGCTGTAATTGAAGAGCTTGAACCTTATTTATACCCTGAGCGCAAGAATGTTTGGTGGTATAAATGGGATAATGAAAAAGAACAATATTATCCTGTTGAAAACAATGATACCATTGAAATTCTAAATGAAATGTTTGGTGGAAAGATTGTAGAAATCGGATAAAGGTGGGGACTGATGAAAGATTTGTGGTGGAGAATTAAGCATTTCTTTGAGAAGCTATTCAACAAAGGTTACACCAAAGAAATGAAAGGTGTTCTTGACAGAACTGCATTTTTGATTAGAAAGTCACAATGGAGCTATAAAACTTGGGCGAAAATGCTTGGGTGTGATGAAAGAAAAATTCGAAAGATTGCACATAAAAAGATTATTTTATCTTATCCTACTCTTCAGAAAATCGCTAAGTTCTCTGGCGTTGAAATACACTGGCTTTTGACTGGTAAAGGTAAAAAAGAAATTTAATATTCTATTGACATCTTCCTTTAGATATGTTATTATACAGTTACAGTAATTGATATGATACATATTTGAAGGGAGATGTTTTTATGTATGTTAACAACAAGCACAATGCAATTGGAGCAAGTCGTATTCGATTGACTTTCCATTCTAAGGATAGAAGCCTTGAAAGACTTGGAATCGAGTCCGACCAGCAGTTGAGGACTATGGCGGCTTCTGCAAGAAATAAGGGTTATAATATTGATGCCTTAACCATTCGTAATTATGAGCAATTTGGAATTTCTTATGAAGAACTCGTAAGTGTTAAGCGTCAGTTTAGGACTCGTACTAACTCTGAACGAATTTATCTTCATAAGGGCTTCGTTTGGGTGTTTGCTGGAAAGGATGCTTGCGTTCTTAAAACTGTAATCAAACTGAGAATTATTCCCATTAAAAAAAGAAAGTAAAGGAGCTTAAATATGTCTAAATTTGGAACGGTTTATGAAATCAATCTCAAAACAAGAATGAAAAATCTTTATCCAGTGATTTATGAAAACATGGATTATTATGTTTGTAAAGTACATGGATGTAATGATATTAAGATTTTCTCCAAATCTTATTTCGGCTACGAGGCCAGTAGGTCTGTTATTACTTACGCAACCTTTAAAAAAGATTATGAAGAGGGCAAATATTCTAACTGGAACACCAAAATTTTTGTTTTTGTAAAAACTGGAGAACCCGCCTGTTTTGAGCCTTTTATGGAAATGACTCCTGAAGAACGCCGACTTGAAATTCTTGAAAAGAATCTTAACGCAGCGAAAGTCAATCTTAGCAGAGCAATCTCCAATCTTAAGTATAATGAAAAGTGCGTTGAAAATGCCAAAGAAAGAGTAAAAACTCTTGAAAAGGAAAAGGCTAATATTGAAAAAATCACACGAGAAAAGAAGCTGGAAAAGGAGAATTAACTATGGCAACCGCTTATGTTGTTAAAGGATATGGAAAAGGCTATGTTGCCATGAACCCTTGGCGTTATACTCAGGTTTCGGCTGAAGCTACTTCTTTTTCTAAGATTCCTGCGGCTGTTTCTTTTATCCGACTTAATCTTCCTAAGATGTTTCAAGAAGATAAATTCTGTGTCGTTAAAAGAACAAGTGGAGCGGTTGTTGTGACAGACCTTGCGTATGATGCTAAAGCCGTTCTTAAATCCTCTGGTGGACAAGTGGAAGATAATTCTACTACCGTTAAAGGAAAAAGCAGAATGTATTACAAGGTCGAACAGCAATTTGAAGACAAAAAAAATTCTTTGAGAGCCTTTATTGATTCTATGGATGATTCTGGAACGCTTTCAATGGAAATGTCTCAAATCGACAAAGAACTTGAAGATATGAAACATTATATTGAGTTTTCCTGTCTTAACGCCGCTGATGGTTATAAAGCCTTTAAGAAGATGCAAGATATTCTATTGAAGCGTAGAGCAATTAAAGATAAGATGAATTTTGCTCAAGTTCTTGAACAAAGAAAAATTGATAAACCCTCCCTACAGGCTGTTCTTACCTATTTGGAAAATATGGGTAATAGAAGCTATGAGGTTCGTGCAGACACAGGACTTTTTAGTGACTTGACTGATATTACTCCAAATAAATAATTTAATAAACCATTGACAAACTCCCTTTGTTATGATATATTTAATGTATCAAATGAAGGGAGTTGTTTTTATGACCACTAATAATTCCAATTATAAGACCGTTATGGGACTGCTGACCGTTGCTATTACCGTGCTGAATCTGATTGAGGTTTATCGTACTGGTAGTATGGGGTATGCCGTTTATACTGGTGCTTTGGCTTGTTTTGCTACTTATTATATTAGTAAGGATTGATGTTTATGAATAATTTTATTGATAAAATTGATACCAACAAAATCAAGAAAGATACTGATGAATATGTTTTAAACATTTCCAAAGAATTTCTTGATTGTATGAACTGGGATGATACTAAACTTGATGATAAGGTTACTGTCAGAGAAGCCATGAAAATGTTTGGTTTTATGACGGCTAATCTTATGATGACTATTAACACAGATTTTGAAACATTTTGTTCTGGTCTTGGTGCTTTGGGGCAGCGTTCCAAACAATTGGAATATGAAAATATAAAGAACCTTTATTTTATAACAGCAATGTTAAAACTTGGTTCTAATTGGAGAGAAGTTTATAAACAATACTCAGAGGAATTTGATGAACTTAACAAAAACGAAAAAATTAACGAAGATGCTTCTGTTGAAGTTGAAACCGAGGCAGAAAGCAAAGAAGAAAAATAATGGCAGAATACAAAAAGAATATTCAATGCCCTATTTGCGGACAAAACACTTATAAAGAACTAATCTACACGGGGCCATTGGGAATCGAAGAAGAATATAATGAATGTTCGCATTGCGGATATTATTATTCTTTTACTTATGGTAATTCCATAGAAGAAATTGGAAAATATACAATAGCTTGGAGCTATGATACTCCGTTTTATCCATTACATAAACGCCTTGGCAAAATTGAAAGAATTGCCAAACGAAATTACAAAAAGTATAATAAAAAGACAACTGATTATACAGAACGTATTGGCTTTTATTATGGCAAAAACAATATAAGAAAGACCAATGATGTTCTTTATCTTATTTAATTGGAGGACATAATGATTCAAGATTTCAGCACAGCTGTTGTAGAATTGAAGCACTTCCCATATCCAGAAGATTTTGACGAAGATTGCCGTTTTGCTTGTGACTTTTTTAATTCAGTGGGGCTTACAACCAAGTATTCTTGTAGTGGGCATGGAATTGACGAATTTTGTATTATCTTTGATGATTCGGTTGAAAGTTATTTAATCGAGCTTTTCCAACTGTATGCTTTTGATAAGCATCCTCTTGGGCGATTCGTTATGTGGAAGAGACTTGTTCATATTAATGGTAAAGATTATTATTGGAACAACTGGATGTATTGCATGAACGCTGGCTTTAGAAATCTTGATGTTAGAGCACAACGAGAAATTCGCAATATTACAACAACAGTCACTAAAGATGTTCTTTCGAATAAACTTGAGGAATACATTGGCATGGTTCTTAAAGAGAATCTTTTAAGAGTTAAAAAAGACATCGAAGATTTTACAAAATCTATGAAAAATCACGGGTTTACTTTCATAGAAAAATTTTAATATATTTTCTAATATCCCCTTGACAATAAGGGGATATTAGTTTATAATTGGGGTACATGAAAGGAGTGTGTATTATGGGTAATGGTAAATCCGGATTCAATTGTGAAAACAATCTTTGTGCTTATTGGACATGGTTTAATAGAAATAAAATAAAATGTGGATTTCCAGATAAAATTATTATTGGCTATAATGGGTGCAAAAGCTTTAAACCCGGAATATATTATTATATCAACGAGACTTGGAAAGCAATGGGCAATAGTAATTTTATTCCACTTAATAATCTTTCTTATACTAAAGACGTAGCTATTGGATGCTTTCTTATATCTGTAATTTTCCCAGTTGGATTTTGTACTGAAAATCATGGCGGTTGGGATTGGCTTCATTTTTACGATGAAACAGACGAAGAAAAAACGCCCTTGTATCGCAACAATTTTCCAGAAAAGGTCGATGCAAAAGAATTCTTGAAATACAATGAAATTGCATTAACTGAGGGTTTGGACAAGTATTTTTATAAAGATTTTAAGAAAGCAGAAGAAATTGTAAAAGCAGAACGAAAGAAAAAGGAAGAGAATACTTTAAGGTATCCTCCTCGTTATGGTTGGCTATCTCCCACGGGAGAATTTTTTGAAGGGGAATTTGGAGAACATGAAGCCTTAGCAAGAAAAATTTCAGACACCAAAATTGAAAAACACGCCTTTTTGTTTGCCAATAGAAAACGCCGTGAAAACGGAGAAGTTGAATTTAACACTGTCGGAGATTTCCTTGTTGACCGTGGATGGGTGTTGATTGATAATCCTTTACGGTATGGTGTTGATAAAGTAACTCACAATTATAAAAAGCCTTTTACTAAAGCCCAAAGAGAATATCTTTATGATTATTTCTATAATCGTGGAGAAAAAGAAAGAGCAAAAATATTTTTGGAGGAAAATGTTTAATGGATAAAGTTTTTTATGTATTGACAACTCATGGAACAGATATTTATGATAATTATAGAGACTTTTATCTAACTCAAGATGATATTGGCTCTGCTTATTTTGCTCCTCGTTTTAGTGATAATGTTATTCGTTTTGAGGAAGATAATCTGCATGAAGTCCTTGCAAAACCGTATACCAATAAATATATGATTTACAATCTTTTGTCTGATTTGAAATATGAAGCAGAGGAATATAAGAAAAAGACGGGAAAATCTTATTGGATTACTTACGACCATATTTATCTCAAAAAGGTTGTAATTCTTAATGACCCTGTAGACTCTTTCCACTTTGAAAACAAGACTGTTGTATACGATGATGCGTATTTAGACGAGGTAAAAAACGATGAATGATAATTTTGATGGAAACACCAATGTAGTTGATTATGAAATCATTGGCTGGCACGAAAAAGATTGTCCTGAAGATATGCTTGGATTTAAGTATATTAAGGACGATAAAATCTATCTATGTCAGTGCAGAGATACCCATGGTGGCGTTTATTACATGGTTGTAGATTGGGATGCCATCAATCACAAATGGCTCACGAAGAGCGGTTTAAATGTGATTAGATGGACTCCTATTAAGAAACGTAAGGAGAATTATTAAAATGCTTTATACTTATAATTTAACACTTGCTGATACGATTCCTTATATGAACAGTTCTGATTACAAAGACCGTTTTATTGGAGAATATTGGCAGACGAGAATCCGTTATGATAAGCTTCATGATATGACAGTAAGATATGAAGCTGGAAAACTGAATTTTACTCCCTCTTGCCCTTTGGATTTGCTTAAGGAACAGAAGAAGTATATGGGAATGTATCTTAATAAGCTTGAAGTTCGTGCAATTCTTGAAGAGATTGACCTTACAAAGCCTCTTAAGGTTAACAGCAATTCTGAATTTGTAACTGGAACTTCAAGTACGGACAATATCGACCAGTTTTCTATTGATGATTACACATTGACCACTTCTACACATACCGATGGATATGTAGAAGCTTCTGATGAAAAAGATGTAAGATAAAAACAAAGTTTTATTTTTGAAACCGTAAGAAAATTTAATAAACCATTGACAATAACTTCTTTATATGATATAGTGTAAACAACTTAAGGAACTATATTAATAAAGGAGTTGTTTTTATGGTTTACAAGTATAGTTTTAAGGAGTATTGGGATGCCGCTGAGAATAACCCCACGCAGGAAAATATAGCAATTTTGGCTGAATGGATTATGGAATTTGGAGAATGGAACGGTGACAGCTATATCATTGATAAAGATAAACATATTTGCTTAAAACCCATTTTCTATGAAGGTTTTAATGGCGTTAATCGTTATTCCACTGTTATCGGTTGGGAACTTAAGAACTATTAAGAAAGGATTGTGAATTATGATTCAGGCTAAGGACATTACTTCTCGTGAGGACATTTCTCCTAACGACTTTAAAGAAAAGGTCAATAATTGGGGGAATTTTAAGCTCATTGCGTCTGCGGCCTATAATAATTGGGACGCTTTACAGGAAGAAGCGACTGAAATTTGGAAAGCTTTTGTTGGAAATAAACCTTGTTGTCACGGTTGGGCTGATAAAGTCCATCCTGATGGTGTTTATGTAATTCAGTGCTTTTATCATTTTTCTGGTGGCGTTCGTCATGTATATTACGCTTGCGTAGAATCTCTTATGAACGACCCAAAGGCTTTTAATTCTATGAGAACTCATGGTTGGGACAGCTATGATAAAGCTATGGTTGCAGGACTCCTTCTTAAGAATCTTACTAATGCTCACAGAGAAGAGGAAGAGCTTACTAATCTTACTGCAATCTTCAAACTGATGGATATGGAGTAATTATATGATTTGGTATGTTATCGGAAGTATCCCTCTCATTCTTTTTATTGTATACAATGTGAGAGACCGAATTAGATATAATAAAAGGAAAAAGGAAGGGGTTTATACTTGTAAAGATGAAACCCCTTTGGGAGTGGATTGGATAATTATCGGTATTGCTGGTTTAATCTGTTTGGGAAGTATAATTTGGCTTGTTGGAAGTGGTCTTACTGGCGGTATCCTTTACAACTTTAAAGGTAATACAGAAGAGTATCATACATCTTGGAATATTACAGCCATGCGGGATAACTTTAATACTCATGGTAAATTTTATATTCGTAGTGGATATATTGAAACTGATTTGTACTATTATTATTTTTATTCAACTAAGAATGGTTTAAAGAGCAGTTATATTCCAGCTAACAAAACTTATTTAAATTATACAACAGACAAACCTCATATTGAACGCTATACTCGTAAATGGAACAAATCTTGGATTAAATGGTTCACTTGTCAAGATGCTCAAGATTACGCCACAAATGATGTATATTATAAAGCATATGTTCCTGAAGGGTCTGTTAAACAAAGTTTTAATGTAGATTTACAGTGAGGGTATATATATGGAAAAAATTAATCGTAAAGCCGCTTGTAAGCTTATGAGTCAGGGAGAGTTCTGCGAAGTTATGCAGTTGCTAAAGGATATGGGTATTAACCCAAAGACCCCTGATGGTCATTTTAAGAGATTTTCTACTGTAATGGATGAAATTTCTAAGTATTTTAATACGAATAGTAATCAGTATTCAAATAACATCAGGGAGAACATGAAAGATATTTTCCCAAAGGAGGGATAAAAGAATGTTTTTATCTTTAGAATATACCTTAATTAATCTGGATGCAGTTGCTTATCTTGATTATTTTGAGCCAACTGATACCGCTCCTTATATTCGAATTACTTATAAAAATGGACAAAAGGATAAAATTACAAGAATTGGTAAAAAGTCCACTTGGGAAGAGTTCCAATTTATTCGTCAAGAACTTTTGAGAAAAGATTGTATTATTCCTATCGAGGGGGAAGCAGAATAATGATGATGCGAACTAAATATTTTATTGGTGTCCCTTGTATTGATAAGCCCGACTATTATTATCTTATTACAGATATTACAAAGCCGATTGTTGACGAGCATGGGAATGTACGCACTTTAGAAGGGGTTACAGAAGTTGAAGAGGACGCTTTGACTTTTTACAGCTTGGATTCAGCTTTGGAATGGTGCGACTCTAATTTGGAAGATTTGGCTTCTGAACTTATCGAGCCGAGCATTGGAACTTTTGATTGGGACAATGCGGTAATTATCAAGAACGATAATACCATTATTCCCCTGTAAAAAACACAAAATAATTTAATAAACCATTGACAAATAGCCTCCTGTCTGTTATACTATGTATATCAAAGACAGGAGGTTTTTATTATGAAGCTTACTCGTGAGGTTGATATTTTTCAGTGTCCCCCTTCCACCAAATATTGCTTTATGCCACTTGATATGGTAAAAGCAGAAGATATTAAAATCACTGATTATGTTCGTGTTTGGCATGGAGAGATTGAGCTTGATGGAGTTCCAGAAGGAGTAGAAGAAATCAAAATTCAGAAGGCTGTCTGTGACAAGTGCTTCAGTTATTTCCAAGATGGGCAGGATAAAACCTTTTTTGGAAGAAGTCTTTCTACTTCTGACATTGTTCGTGTTAGAAAAGATAACACTTTCCATTATTACTATTGCGACTTTTTCGGCTGGAAGTTGATTAAAACTTGGGGTATTGGAACTCAGGGTATTGAAAGATAATAAAGGAGTGTAATTATGAAAGACCAGACTAAATTGGTAGAAAAAATCTTTGCGGAAGATGTTTGCTATGTAAATTCTTGGGCTCCTTATTATGTTCATAAACTCTTGAATGTTTATGACCCTGAAAACTGGTATCATTCTGACAAAATCATTTGTGAAATGTTCCACTCTAAGCATTGGGATGGCCCACACAAAGATACAGTTCGTATTTTGTTTAAATCTTATGATGATTTTATGATGTATCGTGATTTTGATTATTATAGTTTGGGCAAAAATTGGAAGTTCTGTATGAAACATTATTTCAACAAGCTTCCCGATACAGTTGATGTTGACTGGCTGTATGAAAATGGGTATGTACCTTTTTGATAACAAGGAGTATAAATAAGTGAGTGTTACAGAAATAATTATCGCAATTTTCGCTTGTATTATGGTAATTGCAATATTGCTATTAATTGGACTTGTAATCTGTATGATTACAGACCGTATTGACAACCTAAAAATTGATAAATACATGGCGTCTTGCGGATTTAAAAAAGAAATTGACCATATTTATCATCTTAATAACGGCGAAAAATACTTCTACAAGTTTACCAGACAGTATTACGATAATGGCGGAAACATTGCGATTCAGGAGCTAAACGCAGACAATCTATATAAACTTGGCTATAAAGAAGTAAAAAAGAAGTTTATTTTCAATTAGAAAGAGGTTTTAAAGCCCCTCGAAGATTTTATTTGGATGATTTTTACCCATCCGAAGTGATTTGATTACACTTTGTATAATTTTTAGTGGATAACTCTGTGGAGAACTCAATTTTAGCGATTTTTTAATACAGGGTGTAATCAAAATGGTAAATAAAATCACCATTTTATTTACCTAAAATGGGTACTTTTCCACAAATTATCCACAGAGTTCTCCACATTAACGCTTAAATTTTGAAAATAGAAAAAGTTTTTTATTATCCTCTTGACTTTCTTCCTTCCTCGTGTTACAATACAGTTACATTAAGAAAGGGGTTGAAATTTATGCTTAAAATTATGGTCGAGAATAGAAATGGTGCAATGGTGGATTTTGATTCTGCTTTTGAATTGATGGATGAAAATATCCGTAAGGATATTGCAGATAACTATTGTCCCACCAGTTTGCAGGAATTCTTTTCTGTTTATGAAACTTGTCATAAAGCAAAGTATGGAGAAGAGTGGGAACTCTCTAAGTCTAACCCTATTTATTAAGGAGAAACACTCTAAAAAGTGAGGTAAAATATGTTTTCGCAAGAACTTAAAGATTATGAGTATGAAATGCTTATCCGACAGGGTAAAATTACTAATATCGGAGAAGCTGTTAGAAAACTTAATCAGAAATATTTCAAAATCTGGATGAAAATGTATTATCCTGATGTTAGTCCTCAATTTTTGGATGATTGTTATGGCTATATCGTCCTTGCTTTTTGGTCGGGTGTTGATTACGCAAACGAAAGCAAAACAAAATAACAAATAAAGAACAAAAAAATTATTTATAAAGGAGATATAATTATGGCACGAAAGGCTTCTACTGATAAGCCTATCAGTAATCTGGAAGCAGAGTTTAATGAAAATTCTACTGCAACTACACCTTATCCCGCAACAAACTCTGGTTACTTGAACAACGAAAAGACCAATGATGTCCTTAATTACTACGCTATTAGCCTTGGTATCGGTGGGTATGCTAATCTTCTTCGCAATGTCTCTGGAGCTTATAGAGTGTCTGACATTCGCCAGCTTCATGCCAATTTCCTCGGTTGGCTCGTTTCTAACAATGTCGTTACTGTTAACGATGATATGGTAAACTACATTAAGGCTTACCTGTCTACTTTTAACAACAGTTCTGTTGTTTAACTACGCTATAGAAAGGGTGACGCTAATATGGATGAACCGTAGTAGCAATGATAAATGAATAACAAAATATACGAATTTAATAGCTCAAACAAAATCGGACATTAGGGTGAACAGTTTGTAAAACAATGGATATTAGAACTTCACCCTAATGTCACTTCTATAACGGATGTTTCTGAGGATAAATTTTATCAGAAACAAGATATTGACTTTGTGGTTAATTTTACAAGCGGTAAACAGGCTACAGTTGAAATTAAGACTGATACCTATAAGACTGGTAATATGTTCTTCGAAACTATTAGTAACGAAGAATACCAGACAAAAGGTTGCCTAATGAAAACCAACGCAGACTTTCTATTCTATTATTTTTCTAACTACCAAAATGGTGTGCTTTACATCTTTAAGATGAAGGCTTTTAGAGAGTTTGTGCTTGAAAACCTTTCTCATTTTAAGCAACGTAGAGTGACTAATACTACGCACACAAGTATAGGTTACATTGTTCCTTTATCATACATTGAGAATAATTTTTCTGGATATAAAAAATATTCAGTCTAAATAGGAGGACTATGAACTATGATGATTGAAAATTCTTGCAGCAAAAACTCAAAAAAAGCCATGGATTTTCGAGACCTTTATAACGGACAAATTTTCATTTATAGAGAAATACCTTATATGAAACTTTCAGAAGAGTATGAGCATACTCTTGCGTGTGCAAATGACGAAACTTTTACTACTCTTCTTAATGCTATTAACTTGAAGCTTGGTTATTTGTGTTCTTTTCAAGAAAAAACTAAAGTGATTCCAGTTAAAGCTAAACTGTGTATTAATTAAAAGGAAATAGTAAAATAAAATAAATAAAAAACAAAGAGGTAAATTATAATGCTTAAGTGGATTGAACGTGTTCGTGTAAACAAGGAAGATGGTCATTATGCTTTTATCGACCGTTTTTACGATACCGATACCGATGTCGAATATTATTGCTACGGCGATAATAACCTGACCGTTCGTGTCAATCGTGATGGTACACCCTATCTGCACTGGGAAACCTAACATAAAAGATATAAAAGAGTGGGAGAAATCTCACTCTTTTTTTAATTTTTCTATTATCTTATTGACATTCTCTAAAGAATCTGCTATATTATAGTTACAGCAAAACAGTATTCCAAGCAAATAAAAATTATTAAAGGAGCAATATTATGAGATACATTATTGAGGTTTATGACCGTAGAAAAACTTATTATTTCTATCCTTCTCTTTATGGTAATATTATGACCGATGACCCTTGGAAGGCTCTTTCTGCTGGATTCCAATCCGTTGAAGGTGCCGAGGATTTCTTTAATAATTCTCAAGAATCTTTCAGAGACCTTTTTCTACCCCATGATGTTCTTGCTGTTAAAATCGTTGGAGTAAAGGCTTCTATGGAAGATGTTTGTAACCTTGTATAAAGTGTCTATAAGGAGATAAACTATGCGTGAAGATATGTATAGCACTCGGAGCTATATCGTGCGTTTAACGTTTGACGTTTTCAATGATAAAGGCACATACAAAGGTTGTGAAGATTGGTATTTAGGAAAAGGTGAGCTTGTATCAAATGTTTATGAAGCTCAAATTTTCCAGTCTGAATGTAAGGCTGTAACTACTTTCTACGCTTGTTATCGCACCTTTATTAAAAAATTTGTTCAGGAATCTATCGTTGATAGACAGTGGGACGGTTTCTCCCATGTTGAGAAGCTTTATGCTCACACTATTCGCACTGACCAGTTTGACCCTTTTGATGTTAACGATGTAAAAGGCTAAAATATGGAGAATTAACTATGGATAAATCTTATCTTATTGACGATAAAAAATCATTATCCAGATTGAATTAAAACCTAATTGAAGCATTTACAAGTGATTTTGATGAAGAGGAGGATGATTAATGGGTACGCTTGGCACAATTATTACAATCCTTAGTTTTGCGGCGGCTCTCGTGGCTATTTCTGGTTCTATTGGTTATATTACTAATAAAGTAAATAAAATCGAAGCAGATTCCAAAGCTTGCCTTGAAGAAGTTAAAGACCTCCATAGAGAAATGTATCATTGGTTTGATACCATGGGTGGAGAAACAAGACATACAAGAAAAATTGTCGAAGAAATTGACAAACGTGTTTAAGGAGTTTAATTGATATATGAGAACCTATAATTGTATTTGTTGGACAAGAGACCAAAAGGATATTCCTCATTGCAAAATGTCTGACTTAATGATTGCTCCAATGGCTTCTTTTATCGGATATGGTTGTCCTGACAATGAAGCTTTTTGGGGAAGAGCTTCTATTAAGAATTCTTTTGGTAAGAATTTTGATAATCGAACTATTACTATGGATGATTTTGAAATCTCTCCTGAGCTTGAAAAGAAACTTCTTAATACTTATAAATCTGGTTTTGAAGTCCAAATTCATCTTTATTTTAAGAAGCAACTTCTTCCTATTTGTGGAGAATCTGGCCTTACTTATTATCAACCTTTGCAGGGACTTCTACCTATGGGATATTTGAGTCTTAATTTCTCTCCTTTGTGGCTCCGTTCTAATACAGATGATACCCGTATTATTCCTTATCAACCTGATTTGAAGTATCTAAAGTTTAATTACCTTAATTATCATCTTAACGAAGCAACTACCATTGAGGATTTCGGTAAAACGGGTGCGGTTGGCTAATTCCAATAAAATATTCCATTGACATTTTATTATTCTTTTGCTATACTTTAAGCACAAGTAAAAGAAAGGAATTATTACAATGACTAAAAAAACCATGTGGAAAGTTTGGTTCGACCACCCGTATACAGATTCTCATATTGTTTACACCTATATTTTCGCTGATTCTGAAAAAGAAGCTCTTCAAAAAGCTCATTCCCTTGATATGAGATACGAGTTCGCTGAATCGGTCGAAAAGGAATAATTTTAAGGAGTGATTTAAATGAGACAAATTCGTAATGGAGTGTTTGAAACTAATTCAAGTTCAACTCACTCTTTCTGTATCTCTAAAGAGCCTGTTAAGGATGAAAATATCCCCACTTATCTAAATATTCGTACCAATGAAGAGTTTGGATGGAGTTCAGATTGTTATAATTCACCCGAAAAAAAAGCAGCTTATCTTTGCACTGTAATGGAGTGGTGCGAACTTGACGCTGAAAAAGAAGAGTTTTTGAATAGGTTGAAGAATGAATTTTATATCAAGGTTTCTTATAAATCTGGTAATGGCTACGTTGACCATTGTGGTGAAATGAGACCACTTATTCATGAACTGCTTTCTAATACCGATAAACTGAAACGATTTCTTTTCAATCCTAAGAGTTGTATCTATACAGGGAATGATAATTCAAATGAACAGTTTGACGCTTGCTATGTAGCTGATGCTGCTGAAAACAATGGAAATGTCTATGTGTACGATTGGGAAAACGGTAAAAACATTCCCGCTCGCCATCCTATGTACGACCCAGAGCATTTTGAATATTATTTTAAGGGAAATTAAAGTCAAAGAAAAATATAATATCCTCTTGACAAACAGCTTTCTTCTTGTTATACTAAGTATGACAATGAAGAAGGCTTTTGTTTTGCTTTCTTTTATAAATAAAGCATAACAGTAAAAAAATATTAAAAAGACAAAGAAAGTTGGTATTTATGGGATTTATTAACGATTTGAAATCCGCTTGGGATAACGGAAAACAAGAAGCTCGTATGGAAATCATTCGTGAGTTTTTTGCTTATATTTACGGTGTTAAATATAAGGATGCTATCGTTTCTAAAAAGTGGTATCCTTCTCAGTATGAGGAACTTTTTAACGATATTATGGACAACAGTAATACTGTCCGCTTGCGAGAAGATAAAGAGTTGCTTCTCGATTTCCTTGTGTTCGTTACAGAATATATGCCTCATAACAAAATTGATTTGAATAAGACTGAGGGTTATATCCAAAAGGTTATCGAACGTATCTAATAGGCTTAAATGGCACCCACAGACCGCTGGAGCTATATTACTTTGCCGGAGGATTGAGTATGACATTAAACTTTGATATAAACTGTATCCATGATTGGGTTTTTAAAGGTATAAGTTCTGATGTAGACGGCATGACATATAGATACTATTGTACTAAATGTGGCAAAATCTTTACCTCTCCGACAGCCATATGGCATCAATAAAATTATAATAGCCCCTTGACAACCTCCTTGTGGTATGGTATACTTAAGCCATCAAACAAGGAGGTTTATTTTATGAAAATGCGTCTTATGACTTTTGACGAGGCGTGTGAAGCCGTGCGTGAAGCATATCCCGTGTCCGCTAATTTAATCAACAAGTCTCTTCTTGGAATTGGGAAAAAATCAATCCCTTGGGGTAAGAAAGTAGAAGTAGATATTAACACTTTAAGCAATGGGTATATTCCTGCTTATGCGTTTAATGGCTTTTTTGTCCCCGCCTGTGTGTTTAAGGCTGATGACGCAAACCTTAATGACGTTCTCCGCTATGGCACGATTCTCACGGACGATAAACTTTTTGACCGTTGGGCGGCAGAAGTCCGTATTAGATTGTTTAGTTATGGAAACGTTATCTATTATGTCAAAATGATTAACGGCGAAGTTGAAGAATTTAAGAAAGTGGGTGTTGTGGAATGATGACCTTTTTGATTGCTTTTTGCATTTGTATAACTGTAATAACTGGTGCTGCATTAGCTATTTATTGCGGTTATAAAGGTTGGATAGGGACTATTATTGGTTTTATTATCTTTATCATTGGCCTTTCAACACTCTTTCTTCTTGATGCTGGATACGGTTCTACAGCTTATATCCCCGCAGAACCACTCGCCCATAACCAAACTCAAACCGTATTTGCCACTGACAAAGGCACATACCTCGCAGACGGCCTTTATCCAGATGGTACATACCTATTAACTGTAGACGGCAAAGATATACTTGTTGTATGGCAAGCGATTGATGGTGAGAATGAATAATAATATTAACCTAAAAAACTAAAAAGTTTAAAAAAAGGAAGATTTATTATGAGAACTGATAACTTGTCTCACGAATCTGAAAAGAGACTTGATATACTGCATAATGACCTTGCTAACCCCTCTAAAAATCCTTATAATGATGTATATGATTATCTTTATCACACCTTTGCTAATGGTATCTCTGTCGATTACCGCTCTCAAGATAACCTCCCCATCTTTCCAGAAGAACTTGACGGTATTGATGGTTTTGATATTTTCTTTAAATTGCTTTTGGACAGGGATTATATAAAGCTGGACTCTATCTATTTCGATATGAATAAAGAAGCTGAGGGATAGGTGTGATTGATTACATTCGAGATAATGATAACGATGATAACAGAAAGGATAAAAAGTAATGGATTCTTTCAATATTATGGGAATTGGAGCTTGTATAGCTGTCGCTCTTATGGCTCTTTGTTGGACTATTAGATTGATTGTTGCCGATATTTGTAATAACCATAAAAAGGAAACGGAGTAAAAAATAAATGGATAATGTTACATTAAATATTTTTGTGGCTTTACTTATTTCTTTTTTTATCTTGGTTTTGGCTTATTTGGGAATTATGTTGATTGTTATTCCTTATTGGGACAAGAAATATGAAAAAGAAAATGAAAAGAAAAATGACAAAAATTGTTGTTCTACCTCTCCAAATTCTACTCTAAAGAGATTTTTAAACTCCGGTCAAAAGGTTTCTACTCTTGAACAAGATGGAATTTATTATAAACCTTATTTCGATAAAGAAAAAGGTTTATATATCCCTATGGTTTTTGCTCTAAGGAATGTCGTTTATTATCAGTTGATTCCTTTTGAAGTATTAAGTGATATTCATAATCATTTTGCAGAAGAAATTAACGAAGCTCTTATGAAAAACAATAAGGAGAATAACAATAAACAAGGAGAATAATAATGGCTGAACTTGAACTTGAAGATGGAACTTATAGGAATGTTCCCGTATATGAGTGCTTTGATTATATCGCTGATAACAATGGTTTTGTATACCTTTCCCCTGTTTGGACTTCTGCTGGTTTACTTGTCCCTATCGCTCATTCTACTACTCCGGCTTATATGCGTATTCCTCGTGAGGAATGTGTTAAGATGCTTAGTGATTTACTGGATTTAAATACGTTTTGTAAGATTTTTCGCTCGACAACTAAGAAATAAAGAGGTACTATATATGGATAATAATATAGCTAATAATATGAATAATAATGAGTTTTACGCTCTTTATCTTAAAACTAAAAACGATGGTAATTATCTCGAATCTTTAACTCCTACTGTTCTTAAACAAACTCAATCTCCTGAAGAAGCTAAACGTTTTAAAACTGTTTTTGACGCTAAGATTTTCTTTTTTGATAATTTTAAGCATATTCAAAATAAGTTTTTTAGCAATATGGAGTTTAAGGATGTCGCTGTCGTAAAAGTAACTGTTAAATATAACGTATCTTTTTGTGATTATACTCAGACTTTTTACCCGGAAACTGAAAATAATAATTAACAAAAGGAGAATTGATTGTGTTTACTATGCTTAAAAAGAATACAAAGTATATTCCTTCTCATACCTCTGAAAAGGAATCTAATAATAACAACGATGATAACAACGATGTAAACGTCAATAAAATTATTGAAACAAAACTGGAAGATTTTAATAATGGTAATGTTGACCCTAAATCTGATTATTACAGCGATACTTATAGAGTTACAAAATTGAATTGCTCTTCCCATCGCAAGGCTTTTATCGTTAGATATATGTTTACCTATGAAGAAAATGTAGAAGCTAAGGATATTTCTCGTGGATATAGAACTGTTTGTCACGCCGCTATGGAAAATGATAACTGGTCTGCTGATAGTGTTGAACAGGCTATCCTTTATACTTACAAGAATTTTGGTAAGTCTTATGCTTTTAAAGAAAAGTATGGGAATGTAAAAAATTTGAAACTTTTGGGGGTCTATGATGTTTATGTAAATATTCATTATTCTTATGTCCCTGATTGTTATAGCTGTAGAGATTCTACTTGAAATAATGAATTTAGAGAAGAGTATAATAAGGAGTAATCTATGAACGATTCTTTGAAAATTGGTGAGTATTACACCCTCGTCCTTTATCGTAAGGATTCACCGTCAACTACCTTTTCCAGTTTTTATGAGTATCTTTCTTATGTTGATGTTAATAACGATGTTATTAGAACTTCTCTTAAACCTGAACAAGCTATCCATTTTGATACCGAATCTGATGCTAAAATCTTTTTCTTTAATAACTTCGGTTTCTTTCAAGGTCATTATGGAACTAATCTTGTTGAAGTAGCTGTTGGTAAAATGGCTATTAAATATGAAATGGAAATCTGTAAAGATTCTTATGTTCCTTATCAAATTCAGACAAAGAATGATAAATATAAGGAGTGATTGTTATGTCACCTATTAAAAGCACAAAATTTATCCCATCTAAAGTAAAAAGTGACTCTTTTGTTACTTGTTATGAGCCTTATATCGGTTGTACTCATAAGCCTTATTTTGCAGTAGAAATTTTCTTCTATTATCTCATGTCTGAAAGAGGTTTTGAAGAAAAAAGATATTATGACCATGTTACCGTTTATGCTGCTTGTGGCTCTCCTAAAGAAGCTGTTGATTATGCTATGGAGAAATGGGAAACTGTTGTTAAAAATAGAAATGTTTTTCTTCGTAATTATGACCTTCATTTTGTTCGTATTTCTTGCGTTTATGTGAAGATTAACGATGCTTATTGGAAGTATGATAAGGATAGTAAGGAGTGAAAGTAAATGGTTAATTTTATCGCTGGATTTTTTGTAGGTATTATTTTTACAGGTATTGTAGCTATTATTGCAATTATTGCTTGTTTCCTCAAATAAAAATTTATCAAATAAAATTTAAAAGAGGTAAATTATGTCTAATTTCTTTGTCGGGGCCGGGTCTGCTTGTATTACTCTTTTGCTTGTGCTTTTGCTATTGTGGTATTGTGATGATAGCAACAAATAAATAATAAAGGAGTAATAAAAGATGTGTTTCACTGGTTTTATTATAGGCGTTTTTGTTGGAGCTTTTGCTATGCTTGCTGTTTCATGGTTGATTTTGTAAAGATTGTTATATTTAACAGGTTTATTTATTAAGCCCTTGACAACTCCTTTCGTTTATGGTATTGTATAAGTACCAAATGAAAGGAGTTGCTTTTATGTCTGATAAGTTTACTAAGGAATATACTTTGGATAACATCAATGAGTTTTATGAGGAGCTTGAGGCCAGTATTAACCCTAAGTTTATTAAGTTCCGTGTTTGGTGTGATTATTACACAGAAATTCAACGTCAAAAGGAGTGTAACGAAGTTTCTAACGCTTATAATACCAGAGCAGGAAGCTATTACACTTGCGATAAAGTAACTGATAATATTTTTATCATTACAAGACATTTTAACAGCGAACAAAAAGAGTATTATATCCCTTGCATTAAAAAAGATGGTATTGTCACTCGTTATAATGTGGCTTTTGAGACTTTTGACCAAGCAGTAATTGTTGCTTATAGTTATCTTTACACTGGACGGGAAGATGCTGGACATTGGGCTTGCAAGTTAATGGATATTAAATAATATTCTATTGACAAAAGCCTTTTGGTGTGGTACTATTATTACATCAAAAGGCTTTGCCTGTTATAAGGAGGAATTGATATGACGCAGTATAGATATGAAGTTCGTGGCTATTACTTTGAAAAAGAAAGTGGTACGGATATGAAAGTGGATTTTGTGTGTTTTACGCCTCCCTGTCCTAATTCTTATAGTGCTAAGTTGTACGTCATGGGAAAGTTGAAAGAGTACCAAATTTTTGTTTGGAGTACAACAAGAGTAATTGAGTAAGGAGAAATAATATGAAATTCCAACTTTACCGTGCTTTGAATTATAAACCTAATTGTGAAGAAATGCTCGAAAAATATCCTGCACTTACTAACTATAACTTTAAAGTGGATAAGTCTGGTAATAGTTATGTAACTATTACTTCCATTAAACAGCTAAAGCAATTTGTAAAAGATATTGGTCAGGTAATCATTTTGTTCCCTGATAATGACGGTATTGAAATCTATGATGGATATAGAGAGTAAGGAGGATTAAAAATGGATATTGTTAAGAGAAACTATACCACGGTTAATAACTGGTTTAAAACTATGGAAAGTTTGTGTGGATTTCATATCAAAATTAAACTTACAGTTTATAAGACAGTATCTTTTGAAAAAGACTGTTGGTTTGAAGTAGTACCAAATTCAAAAGTAGTAGTAAATTTAAAAGATATTGTGGCTTGTTTTGGTGAGTATTTTGTTTACTTTGTAAAAACCGATAAATTCGACGAAACAAATACTCCTTGCCTTAATCTATTGATTTGTAAAAATCGTCCTGACGAGAAGTATTGGACTGAATTATAATGAGGGAGAACTAACTGCTAATTTAATTTATTGAGGAGAAATCATTATGAAGAAAGTAACTGGTTGTATTGACGTTCGTGCATTGGGACATTATGACTGGGAGTTTTATGTCGAAGATGATGCTACCGATGAAGAGATTAAAGAGAAAGTAGAAGAAGTTTGTGATTATTATATTGACTATAAGGTAGAAGAAGGTTACGAGGCTTATACTGAAACTCGTTATTGTAAGAAAGGAAGTCGATTTTAATTATGACTCTTATGTTTCCTTCTTATGAATTTTTAAAATCTATTAAAGAAGAAAAAGATATTACTCTGTTTACTGTTTATACGAATATGTATGGTCGGTTAAGAGTAAATGAGGATGGAGAATCTGGTTTTTATTTTGACCTTATGGTAAATGGTCATAGTGGGGAAAATGAATGGACAAGATTTTTCCATAGCAACAAAAAGGGATATGAAGCACTTAAAATTCATGCTCAGAATTGCTATCAGTTGATTCTAAATAATTTGGTAAATCAAGCCCATTATTGGCAAGATGAACAGAGAAATTTTGAGCTAAGAAAAGTTGTAGATAATGGTAAAAGCTATAGATAATATTATATGAGAAATATTGGGCTGAATTATGAACGAGGATTAAAAATGTACGAACAATATACTGATAAGCAGATTGTCGAAATGCTTATCCCTAAGCTGAATAAAGTCGTTCCAAATGTCTGCTGGGATGATTGTGTAGTGCGTCCTGATTCCAACAGAGAAATTATTAAGACCATTGCTACTGTCTATCGTTCAGCCTACATCCGTGGTCAGCTTGGTCGAAGCTTTATTATTGGTGAGAAGAAGGAAAAAGAATCAGTACCCCTTTTTAAAACTGGTGATAAAGTAAAATTTCTTGGTCTTAGTGAAGATGAAGCTTTGGTTGGCAGTCAATTTTATCCGCCTGTGAATACGATTGGTGAAGTTGTAGAAGTATTAAGTCCTGAGTTTTGTTTTGTTCAATGGCCCAAAGGTGCTATTTATAGTAATGGAGCATTGTCTTGTCCAAATCGTTTCCTCGAAAAAGTAACTGATGAAAAAGTAACCGAACATTGGGTTCCTGCTACCAAAGATAATGTTAAGGTTGGTAACAAGGTTAGGATGATTGATGGTAAGATTCATAACGAAAAACCCCAATGGTTTCCTATTGTTGGAACAGTAGGTATTGTAAGGAACCTTTATTATATTAATTGTGAGGTTCAATGGCCTAAAGGTACAACCAGTTGGAAGGATAAATGGTGGTGTAGCTATGACCTTCTTGAAGTATTGCTATAACTATATGAGTAAAACTTTATTAAAACAATAAATAGCTTTTTATATAGCGACACTAAAGCTACTCGGTCTCGCTAAGTGTCGCTACGCTTTTTCTCTTATGTTATTATTAAAACTTTTTAGAGTAAGATGGATTTAGATGTTGTTATATATTTGTCTTAAAGGAGAATTTATATTGATATATAGATATACAATCCTCTCTCCTTATGGTGACACTAAGGATTCTGTTTCGCTTCGCTCACATAATCCAAGTGTCACATTTATACTATACGCACATAAATTTTACCAAATTCCTTTGATATATACATATATAAATTTTCATTAAACCCTTGACAATTAGCTGATTTTATTGTATCCTATCTATGTAAAAGTATACAAGCCACCTATAAGATAGCTCACTACGCTTACGCTGTGAGCTACGCAAAAGCTTGCGCTTATGCTATCTTTCAGGTGTCTATTTTTAGAAATAGGTTTATATTGTTCATGCGAAGCTTTCTTCGCTTTGCTCGAAACCTTCTTGAACAATTTATAAACTCTTTTCTAAAAATGCTAAATCTATATAATGAGGTAAACTATTATGGATTTTAATAAGTTTCAACAGTGGTGTCAAAATAAAGGCTTTGTCGTTAAACTTCCTTCTGGTTACTCTAAGTTAATTAACCTTGAGGTTTCTTCTTTTGAATCTTTTAAGGGTATCTTTAATTTGTGTATGATGTTCTTCTATGAGGAACTGTATAAACAGAGAGAAGAAGAAAAAGAAGATGGATTAAGAAAATTTATTGAAAAATATAAAGATTCTCCTACTATCCTTTATCCCGATGGTGATTATAATAGTCCTTATATTTATTATAAGAAGAATGGAGAGAGCTTTGTTGAGAAAATTAGAGACGCAGGAGTAAATAAAAATAAAAGTAGTTGGAATCTTGAAAAGTATTCTGATGAAGATATTGAAAAATTGGCTGACTATCTCTTGACACCTATACCTTATGAGGATGGTATGGTGCCTATGGATAAATTGTTGAAGTATTTAGATGATAAGGAAAAACATGAAAGTTCTGAATCGGCAACGTCAGTTGATGTTAAATCTAAATATTCAAAGTCAAATTGGTGTGATTTGGGAAAAGAAAATTATCAAAAAGAGTTGGAAAATTGTAAAAGTGGGGATTAAGTCCTTACTTAAATTGTTAAAATAAGACTAAAGTGGGGAATGGAAGATTGTTTTGGGGCTGTTTTTGATTCTAAGTGGGGATTAAGAGAGCTCGAAATTATTGATAGACTCTCCATGAGACCTTTTTGTTACCTTTTCTTAATCTGGTTACTTTTTAGGGAGAAGAGAGGGTAGAATTAGCAAAAATTTTTGTTTTTGAAAACTTTTTTAAAATTTTCACTTTTTTATAAAAAAATAAGCCTATTTCAAGGTTTTCTTGAAACAGGCAAAAATTTGTTTAAGTGAGATGAATGGAGTTCTTGAAGAAATGGAGCGCAAGCGAACATTTATTCTTAGAACTCCCCATACATTGTAAAATTATAAACATATAGGAGAATTATTATGTATAGTAGTAGAAAGTTAAACACACTTGCATTGACAAAGCAAAAGTCCTTTCCCAAGTTGAAGTGTATTCTTTCACCCACTCATAAGATTAAGGATTCTGAGCTAAACATTGAGAAAGATGTACCCTCTCTTGAAGTGGGTAAAGAGTATGAAATTAAGAGGACAGAGCTAACGGAATCAAACCATGACTTATATTTGATTGTAGGTTCAATTGATGTATTGCTTTTTATGAATGAGGAAGAAATCAAGTCTCACTTTGATGTATCTATTCTTTCTTCGTTGGGTTTAAAGGTATGGGATGCACCATTCTTTAAGACTGGTATGCAGATTGAGGATTCGCCCTCTTAAAACCCAGTAAAATCAAGGACGGGACATTTAACCCTTTTTTGATAAAAATAGAAAGTCTCTTAAACCCAGTAAATATATAGCTTTCGAAAAAATATTTTCTTATTTTTATCTTAAGAGTAATAATATATACTCTTGAGATGATTCTAAGAATTTCTGAAAAATCAGAAGTTGATTAAAGCTATATAAAATAAGGGTTTAAGAGGCTTTTAAATTTTAAAATTTTTAGGTAAAAAATGTCCCAAATGTCCCGTTCTCAAAATTACGGCAAAAAGAGGGCGTATAAATCATTGCTCTCGAAGAGAGGAATTTACTGTTCTGAGACTGTTTTAAGAAAATCCTTCTTAACAGTTAATGTGTTAGTTAATCTACGTTTGCTATTAGAAAAGACTTTAGCTTTTACTTCTCCAATATCTTTTGAAACTTCATCCGATGTTGTGGGAAAATAAGTATTTTCATCAATAATTAGTAAATCTTTTGTAAACATTTTAAAGATAAATTCTTCATATTGTTGCTAAGTAGATAATATTTCCAGACCTTTTATAGTGTTAGATTCTCCTAATTTATAACGTTCTGGAACCAATTCTTTTTGGATACGAGCAATTTTGTTTTTTGTATTAGTATCAATAGCAGTTTTATTTAATTCTCGTAAAGCTTTTTTTAAAGAAACAGTGCTAAAGGAATCGGATAATTCATCTTTATATTTATTCTCATTATCTTGAATACATTTAGAAAATGTTATGCGATAGACAGAATAAACATAGAAACAGCCTAAGTCAGCAACTAATTCAGAACACATTTTCTTTTGATATTCTTTTACTCTGTTAGATTGATAAATTTCTGGAAGGCCGGATACTCCCATTTCTTTAAAAATTTGGTTAGAGATATTTAAATATTTAGATTCTTCTAAAACAGTAAGTTCCCTATCTTTATATGGAATTATAACAGATTCTCCATCGGGAGCATCGAAATAATATTTACCATTTTCGACATAAATATTACCCCAAGGAATATATTTGTCAAAATCAATAAAAGCACCAATATAAGATTCTGTATAAAGGATATAACCCATTTGCTTAAGTTTTTCTAAAGCTGATTTGATTTTGTATTCATAATTAGAAGAATAATGGGAAGTAAAATCATCCATCAAATCCAATGTTTTTGGAGTAGCCTGATTTTTCTTTTCTTCGTTATTTTGTCTCCAAGTACGAATATATTGTTTTTGTTCTGTGATAAAAGGATAACGATTATCTCTCAAATCAAGAATTTTATTTTCTACAGAATAACAATAATTAGTTTTATCTTTTCTTGCCAAATAATAAGCCTCATTAAAGAAACCTAAACTGTAAGCCAATTCTGCTTTAGTAATATAAAGAACCTAAGTTTTTTCTTGAGCTTGATAATATTGATTAAGCAACCCACAGATAGAATAGATAATAGAATCAGACTTAAACAATTTAATCAAAGCAGAGAAATGTTGGTCAAAGTTAAGAATTTTTATATTTTTAAAACTTCTTCCTTTTTTCTCAAAAGAAAAACAAGTAGCCCATCTTTCTATCTATCTTTCTTTAGAAGAAGGGGTTTTCTAATAATCCTCTTCAAGAATATCACACATTTCTTTATAATTTTTTACTTCTTTAATTCCTTTAAGGTTACGCTAAACACGTTCGTAAAGGTCGTTATATTTTTGAGCCATGATTCCTCCTCTCATAATATAATAGTTAAGTTAAGAGTACAGTAAATATAAATGTCAACTACGTTTTGTCTACACTTTGTCAATCAATTCTAAGAAGCGTAAATACAAATAGGCATAATATCTCAGCCTATTTCAATTTCTAATATGATTATATCATATTTAAATTCATTTGTCAAGACCTTTTTATAAATAACTTTAAAAATATTTAGAAACAAAAGTAACAAATTGGTAACAGAAATTTTCACAAAACCCTTGACTTTCTCCATCTTCTGTGGTATTATAATTATGTTCCATTAAGGAACAGGTTACATTGAGAGCCGTGTGTCAAGTCGGCATCGTCATCAAGATGACGCTGAAGCGCACATATTATTATGTGTGTTAGGTAGGGCACTAAAGATGTGTTCTTCCGAAAATATGAGACAGAAACCTAAGCATATTCAATATCGGTTTCTGTAGTAAAAAGATAGGAGATACAAATGAAAAACCAAACTAACACTACAATTAAATATAGACACACAAACCTGAGCACAAACAAATATTACAAGCGTTTTCTTCTCAAAGCCATGAGCTTGATTGCTATTCCTATTATGACCGTGAGTATGCTCCCAAGTTTTGCGCTTGCGGATGACGTGAATACAAACGAAAACGTAAACTATGACAATCTAATTGATACCCAAACTACGAGCCAGATGGTACAGGACGCTGATTCTTCAACTCACACCATCTCCGTTAACCTGAGCACAATCACGATGGAGAATCCTTATCAAAGTGTGAACCTGAATGAATCTGATTTAATTCCTGAGCCTACTAATGATGTAACAGTTTACAACATTAAAGCGGAAAGTGTTCAATATGATAGCGAATCTAACACTGAAACTGAGAACAATTCTCAAATTGAAGTTGAAACCAAAACAGAACTTATTTCTACTTACCGCTACGCTAATCTGGTTTCACTTACGAACGATGAACGATATTTAGCTTACTGTATTATCGCAGGAGAAGTTGGGTCTTGTTCTTATAGAGATAAACTCTATGTTGCTGAATGCCTTTACAACGCCAAAGTTCGTTGTAAGCTTTCTGACCACAAGTATTCACTCTCTCATGTTCGTTCAGAATATGGTTATGAAGGTTATAAAGATTTTAACGCCTTTAAACAAGAATGTATTAACTGTGGTGTAAACTACTATGAAGATATTGTTAAAGCTGTTAATGAAGTTTTTGATAATTTCAATATGCCTTCTCAAGAATTTGTTCTGTTCTTCCATGCGGGTTATTCTAAATGGCATCAGAACGCAAAAACAATTTATCTTGTTGAAGATACAGGCGCTCATAAGTATTATGCTTTGAAAGCTGTTCTTGAAATTGATTAAGCTTTTTATAACTGACAAAACCTTTTGCGTAAACACTAAGTAAACTCGTGATAGATTTAGTTAAAACATAAACAATAAATTAATCACAAAATAATAAAACAAATATCCACAAAAATATAAAAT
>ERZ1034855.99-NODE-99-length-46440-cov-16.768222_pt1 | contig 46440 bp, 75 predicted proteins | sample MGYA00520699_ERZ1034855 | MGnify/ENA primary metagenome ERZ1034855 (study PRJEB33766, sample SAMN09781730) | gut metagenome | biome: gut microbiome | host: Homo sapiens | place: Madagascar | study: EMG produced TPA metagenomics assembly of the PRJNA485056 data set...
AGAAAAAGAAGATAACCCCCCTAATCCCCCCTTGCAGGGGGTATCCCCCCAGCTGGAAGCTGCTTTTTCTGATTGGCTGCAATACAAGCACGAACGCCGCGAAGATTACAAGCCTACCGGCCTCAAAGCCTTACAGACCCAGATCATCAACAACGCGGCCAGATACGGCGAACAAGCAGTGATTGATCTAATCCGGGAGTGCATGGGGAACAATTGGCGGGGAATTATCTTCGACAAGCTGGACGAACGAAGGGGCGGAAGCCGACGGAACCAGGACAACGGCTTCCAGACCTCAAACCCATTCCTGGAGATGCTGCATGAAGGGGGCGGTGTTCCGTGAACAGAAACGAGACATTGGCTATCATGTCCGTGCTGAAAGCGGCCTATCCCAGCTATTACCGCGACATGAAGCGGGCCGATGCTGAAAGCGTGGTTGCCCTGTGGGCGGAGATGTTCGCTGGTGATGATTACGCCGTTGTTGCCGCCGCTGTAAAGGGCTTGATCGCCACGAAAACCGATTCCTTTCCGCCCCCTATCGGGGCTGTGAAAGCCAAAGTCCGGCAAATCAGCAACCCGGACGAAATGACGGAGCAGGAAGCGTGGGCGCTGATTTCCAAAGCTCTGCGTGATGGGTATTACAACGCAGAAGCGGAATTCGCTAAACTGCCGCCGCTGGTGCAGGACGTTGTACACGATCCTAGGCAGTTGCGGGAATGGTCGATGATGGACGAAGCAACTGTGCAGTCCGTGGTAGCATCCAACGTACAGCGCAGTTTCCGGGCCAAGGCCCAAAGCAGGCGGGATTTCGAGGCCCTGCCCAAGGACGTGCAAGCGTTGGCAAAAACATTTGCCGCCGCCCTGCCCCAGATGTCAGAGGAACCCAAACCGGCGGCGTTGCCGCCAAGGGTGCGGACGGTGGAGGATATCAAGGCCGACATGGAGAAAACCAAAGCTATCCTGATGCAGCAGGCCGGGACGAAAAAGAAGCCTGCCGCCTACACGCCGCCTACGCCGGTTGATTGGGAACGGCAGAGGCAGGATGCGTTGCGTAGATTCCGGGAGGTGGCGCAGTGAATGAATCTAGGCGAGTGGCGTTTTTTACCATCCCCTACCCGGAAACCAAGCGGGGTATGACGGCCTGGAACAAGCGATTTAGCCTGAACGCCTACTATTCCGGGAAAAACTACCACCAGCGGAAACGTGATGCTGACGATATCCACCTGCTGACTATCATAGCTCTAAAACGGGCTAGAGTGCGGAAGGACCTGGTAAAAACGCCCGTGCAGGTTGTATTTTATTGGGACGATGGGCTTGATGTAGATAATCACGCCGTCCTGGGTAAGATGATCGTTGACGCTTTGAAGGGCTGGATTTTGCCAGATGATAACCGCCGTTGGTACAGGAAGGTGTCGCACGAATTTTGGGAACGCCGGGAGATCGGCGTGGAGGTGATTGAGTGGGAGAAATAAAACTGGGCAGTCTGTTTGATGGTTCTGGTGGGTTTCCGCTAGCTGCCTGCCTGTGCGGGATGACGCCGGTATGGGCCAGCGAAATCGAGCCGTACCCGATAGCTGTCACACGGAGCAGATTCCCGAAAATGAAACATCTGGGCAATATCAGCACGATAAACGGTGCAGAGATCGAGCCGGTGGATGTTATCACGTTCGGTTCGCCTTGTCAGGACTTATCCGTTGCGGGGAAACGTGCCGGATTGAAGCACGAAGCGAACGGGGACACAGAAACGACGCGAAGTGGGCTTTTCATGGAAGCTATTCGCATAATCACAGAGATGAGGGAGGCAACAAATGGAGTATATCCAAGGTTCGCTATTTGGGAAAACGTCCCAGGGGCATTTAGTTCCAACAAAGGGAGAGATTTCCGTATCGTCCTCGAAGAGTTCATCAAAATCGTCGAACCGGAAGCCGTTATGCCTGACGTTCCGCAAGGTGGATGGGCAAGGGCGGACTGTTACCGTGGAGACGGATGGAGCCTTGCTTACAGAACTCTTGACGCTCAATACTGGGGAGTCCCCCAACGCCGCCGTAGAATCTACCTTGTCGCAGATTTTACAGGCCAGAGTGCCGGAAAAATATTATTTGAGCGCGAAGGCCTGCGAGGGTATTTTACGCAGAGCAGCGCAGAGGGGCAAGGCGTTGCCGGAAGTTCTGAGACGCACATTGGAGAGGCAGGCGGCTACTGCCTGAACGACCAGGGCGGGGACCGCATGGAGGTCTCTGAGGGTGTGGCGGCCACGTTGAGGGCGGAAGCCCACGGTCACCAGCCCTGTGTACTGTCGGCGGTGCCCCTGGAGAACCTGACCCTACCATCGGCTGGGTGGTTTTCCAGGGGCGGGAACGTACAGACGCTGACCTCCCGCATGGGAACCGGAGGCAACAACGTGCCCCTCCTGATGCAAATACGTTCCGGTTGCGAGGACGGCGGTAAGGGGCCACTCATCCAGGAGAACAAGTCCGCGACGCTCTCCTGTGCTAACAATCAGACGCTGTTTGAGCCAATCCAGCAGGAACCTAAATACACCGTCCGCAAGCTGACACCGACAGAGTGCGCAAGGCTGCAAGGCTTCCCTGATCGGTGGGGTGACATCGATGCAAAAAGCAACCTTACCGGTGAAGAGTATCGGTTTTGGCTTGGCGTTCGCAATACACACGCCTCTATAAACGGTAAGACAGTCAAAACCTACACCAGGGCGCAAATGTTAGCCTGGTACAGCAAGCTGCACACGGACAGCGCAGAATACAAAATGTGGGGCAACGGTATAGCCCTTCCTACCGCCTTGTATGTGATGTATGGAATCGGAAATTGCCTGAACAGCAAATAACCATTTCCGTGACCCCACGAAAAAGGAGGAAAACCAATGATCAAAATCAAGAAAAACTGCACCTTGGAAACGACATGGAAGGAACTGAGGGACGATATTAAAGCTGCTTCCAACCCGCTGAATGTCGGCGATGAAATCGACATCGTGCTGAAAACGGGCGAAAAAGTAACGCTGGTGTGTGAACGCGCAGGGCATAGAAGCGCAACGTTTTTCACAAAAAATCTGCTCGAAGACACTCATTGCATGAACGAAAACTGGATCACAAAAAACGGTGAGCAGTTGAGTACGATGGAGGCATATCTCAGCAAACTGTTTCGTTTATTGCCGATTGACTTGCAGGAAGTTGTAAATGAGCCGCTCCGATTGTTGCGTTAGAAGGAAGTTTTCGGAAAAAACAACTACGGAGATGAAGAAGTGTGCGAAATGCTCCCGCGCTACTCCAAGGAAGAAAACCGGATTAAAACGCTGAACGGCGTCCCGTTTCCGTACTGGTTGGCGTCCCCGTATGCGAGCAACTCCGGCTATTTTTGCGGCGTGGGCGACGGCGGCGGCAGCGACGGCGTCGCCAGCTACAGCGGCGGCGTGTGCTTCGGCTTTGATATTTAATCCAAAATCTAAAAATCGCGGGGCCTTTGTGCCCCGCATAGGAGGAAAACAAATGAACGAACTGAATCAATTCGGTATTCTGTCAGGAAATGAAATCCGACAGCGCATGTCCAAGGGGGATATCATCATTGATCCGTTTGATGATTCTCAGCTCGGCCCAAACAGCTACAACCTGCGCCTGCATCCCAAAATGCTTACGTATACAGAAGCTGTCCTGGACCCCAAAGCCGACAACAGAACGCGGGAGATTATCATTCCGCCTGAGGGCTACGTCCTGAAACCTGGGCGCGTATATATCGCGTCCACAGACGAATGGACTGAAACGTATAACCTGGTCCCCATGCTGGTAGGCCGTTCCTCTGTGGGCCGTCTGGGCCTGGGTGTCCATGTCACAGCGGGGTTTGGGGATGTTGGATTCAAAGGGCGGTGGACGCTGGAAATGGTGGCCACCGAACCCGTGAGAGTGTACCCTGGAATGAAAATCTGCCAAATCTACTACCACACAGTCTGTGGTGAAATCCTGGAGGAATACAACGGCAAATACATCGACCAGATGGCTGCCACGCCGTCCCGTCTGTTCCAGGAAATGGGGGACGCAGAATGAAAGACTTGCACACCCTGGACAAATACCGCGACCGGAATTTTGAGCGCCAATACTACGGCGCAAACGGAGACGCTGGTAACGGCGTCTTCCGGGTGCCTGTTGGCGGCAAAATGTTCAACGTTGTGGCATCCAACGGCAGCTGGGAACATGTTAGCGTGTCCCCAACCAACCGGAAGCGCACGACAGCACCGACCTGGGAGGAAATGTGCGAAATTAAGCGCATGTTCTTCCGTGAAGATGAGATGGTGGTGGAGTACCACCCTGCCAAGGCGGACTATGTGAACCTGCATCCCCTGTGCCTCCACCTGTGGCGTCCTACGGTGATGCACATGCCCAAGCCGCCGAAGATTTTTGTGTAAGGGGGGGATATAAATGGATAGATATATCAGCGTAGAACGGTTGAAAAAGGTACTAACAACCGAAAAATTTTGCGCTGGCTGTTCTGGTTTGGATGAACCGGGTGGGGGGTGCCCCGAATGCATTGCTGATTATTTCGATGTTTTCCATGCTGATGATGCCCCAGAACGGACTAGATGGGTGGCGGTGGAGGAACACATACCAAAAAACCGGTATTTGTTGTGTACCGACGGTGATGCGGTGTATGTGGCTATGCTAGCCCTAGATGGGACGTGGCGCTCACCTAATTGGGGCCTGTGCAGGCACCCTACGCATTGGATGTTACTGCCGAAGCCGCCGAAGATTTTTGTGTGATGGAGGGGAAAATATGAGAAGTTGTATTGAACGAGCATTTCAACGGCTGCGCGGATACTGTGCAAAAAAAACCAACTGCGACAATTGCCGTTTTGTTGACAATAAGGGGGACTGTGTTTTGAACATCACTGTCCCCTGCGACTGGAAGATGCCGGAAGAAAGCGGGGACTCAAATGACGATTGAACAGGCCAGAGAGTGGCTCCAACACCACGCCGACAACACGCCTATGCCTGGGGCGAAGGAGGCGTATAGGACGATTCTGGAAACGCTGGATAGGGTACAGCTGGGGAAGTGGGGCTGTTATGAACCACTTTCTAACGGATATCGTTGCTCGAGGTGTAAATTGATCCACCGGAATTGTACAGCTTACTGCCCCAACTGCGGCAAGAAGATGGAGGTTGGGAAATGAATTGTTTTTGGCAGCAGCAACCGCCCCCAATCGTAGCACAACCGTGCAAACGTTGTGGGGCAGATGGAACATTTAGCATGATTCCAGGGCTTGAAAATCCTGATCGTTTCTATTTGCAGTGCCGTTCTTGCGGATACAGAACGGTGGAATTGCAAAACGCCAGGGATGTTATCGCTGTATGGAACGACCAGTACAACAGAAATGACTATGACATCCTGAAACAGGATGTTGAATCTCTTCGTGACGAAAATAAAGCCCTGCGGCGTGGTTACACGAATATGTGGTATGCCCACAGAAACGCTGATCCGGAAATGCCGCATGACTACGAAAAAGAAGCGGAAAAAGAAGCTGAACAATTATTGGGTGACTGGAAAACGGTAATGACGGCCCAATATGGGCCCGCGCCGGACCTGGGTTGGTTCACGGAGAAGGAGGACGACGATGGAGATTAAGCATAACACCTGCCCTAAATGTGGGAATGAAAATCCTACGTTTGTTCGGCTGATCGGAAGCGCGGAGGGGTGCGCACAGGTTAGATGCAGAAAATGTGGGTTTGTTGGCCCATTTTCACAAATCCCGATGGATGCTTGGGCATTGTGGGATGCGGCGACGGCAGAACGCGCGGAAACGCCTGCGGAACCACGTAAAACTCAACAGCCAACCACCCGAAAAACTATCCTGGACGCCGCTGAAAAGTGTGTGTGCCAGGATAGGCAGGATACGCACGGCAAACCGGAAGACTCTTTCGGCGCTATCGCCGACTTGTGGACGGCCTATCTGGACATTGGCCGCGAGATCACGCCGGTTGACGTGGCGCAGATGATGATCCTGTTAAAAGTCGGCAGGGCAAAGGAAAACCCAAAGCATACGGACAACTGGGTTGATATGGCAGGCTACGCCGCATGTGCGGGGGAGATCGCGGCGGATGTGTACGGCAATGATTCCTAATCCCCACAATTGCCGGAAATGCGGCAGAAAACCCGTTGTACAGTACATGTACAGAATCGGGGATGATGTAGAGCTGTACCGGGTTAGATGCGAGAAATGCCATAACACAGGAAAAACGGAGCCGACCTACGGCCTAGCTGTTTTGTCCTGGAACGATAAAAACAGAGAGGATGATTCAAAATGAAAATCTTTATTTCTCAACCCATGCAGAACAAAACCGACGCCGAAATCCTGGCAGAACGGGAGCGAGCTATCAAGGCTGCTAAGGCCAAGTGGGGTGATGATGTGGAGGCCCTGGAGAGTTTCTTCCAGGGCGCTCCTGCCGAAGCAAAGCCGCTGTGGTTTCTGGGCGAGAGCCTGAAAGTCATGGCGGATGCGGGTGCTGTTATCGTGTGCAAGGGGTGGAGCAATGCCAGAGGGTGCAAGGTGGAGATCGTCGCCGCAGAAGCGTACAAGTTGCCGGTTTTCTTTATGATCGGCAATAAAGTGTACGAATTCAACGAGTAACCTGTGCAAAAAAAGCACAAGTTGGAAAGGAGAACCGATGATTAAGTTGGAATACACCGAGGTAGTCGGCTGGGAAGCCGCTATCAGAGGGATGAGAAACCCTCATAACAGCTGGGACAAGTCGGACAGCAAATACCTGCGCCAAGAAGACGGGCATATCATCGCAAGTCGCTACGAAGTCGGCCCCAACGACCACGATTTAATGATGCGCCTGGTCAAGGCTGGCACCGACCATCGCAAATTTATGCGGATGATTGTGGTGTATGTGGACGTGACTGCACCGCTGTATTGGATTTCTGAACTTGATACCTACAAAGTTGGAACCGTCAGGAATAGCTGCAGCTTCATGCACAAAGGCGTATCCAGACCATTTACGATAAGGGATTTCAGTGTATTCGATGAGCGGATTTACGATGTTCTGTCGAAGCCCGAAAAGACCGTGTACAAAATGACCTATCCGTATGAGACGAGCGACTTCAAACGAGTCGAAATTGAAAACGGAAGAACATATCGCGTCTACAGAAACGGGCGAGTCGTAAAGGAGAAGTTTGAATACACGGATACATGTGGGAGAACAAGACATTTCGAGGAAAAGGAGGTTTCCGTCTTCCAAAATAAAGGTGGGTATTTCTACATCAGGAAGTCAGGTCGAGGTTCTGGAACCATTCTGCTACACAGGCTTGTTGCCTTTGCATGGCTTGGAGATGGCGGAAGCAAAATGCAGGTAAACCATAAAAACGGGAACAAAGGAGACAATTCCGTTGAAAACCTGGAATGGGTAACAGCTCGCGAGAACATGCAACATGCCATAGGGCACGGGTTATACAAGAACCTGTCAAGTTTACGTTCAAGATACATCTCGTGGAAAAGCTCTGCGAGTGTGATTCCTGCGAGCAAACGAATTGAGTTCTACTCTGACGTTCATTCTGGTTTGCATTACCAGAAGCTCACAGAAAAATACGGGATCACGAAAAGACAGGCGTATAATTCAAAATGGACCATGGAACACTCTGAGTACGAAGAACTTTTCCAGATGTGTTATACATGGGAGAGGGTCTTGAATACGATGAACGCTATGCGCGAAGAATACCTGGAGACAAAGGACCCGAACATATTCCAAGCAATTAGGTGTTTGCTCCCATCAGGATACATGCAGCGTTCTACCTATATGCTAAACTATGAAGTTCTAGCTAACATTTACCGCGCCCGGCGCAATCACAAGCTCACTGAGTGGAAGGAGTTCTGCCGCTGGATCGAAACACTCCCGTACTCCGAACTGATAACCGGGGGCGCTGAATAATGGCTCTGACAGCGCAGGAAATCAGGCAACGTGATTTACAGTATAAGAAGCAGAGTTATGAATGGGCAAAAGCTAGGGGGCTGTGCGTTCGCTGTATGAAAGAACGCGCCGCCCCTGGGCGGTATAAATGCCTAGAGTGCCTATCTATCAGCGTAGAGCTAAACAACGCCTGCAATGCTAAACTATCCCAGGATGAAAAGGAAAAGCGGGAAGAGCGCAACAGGGAGAGTATGAAAACTCTGTACGCGCAACGAAAGGCGGCAGGGCTATGTACGGCATGCGGCAAACCAGCCTACAAAGGGCAGGCATTTTGTAATGAATGTAGGTTGCGGCGCAACAGAAAACACAGAGAACGGTATATACGGAAACCAGCAGGGGAGTGCCGTTACTGCGAACGCCCAGCGCTACCAGGACGGCAGATGTGCAAAGAACATTATGAACGTGATTTGGAGATACTAGAGTACGCTAGATCACAACGTAAAACGGACCCGGTCCGGGATGTTATCAATGATTTCTGGAAGCTGAAAAAAGCGGGAGGATAATATGGATGATTTCGACAAGAAGGTTCTTCTTTCGCTGGAAAGGAACCGGATGATGATTAGCAAGGTGGCGCGGGAACTGTTTTGTCATCGGCATACTATCACCTATCGCCTGGATAAGTTGAAGAAGGAAACGGGTGTTGATCCGTTGGAAGTGCGGGGTCTTGTGGCCCTGTTGGATAGAATTGGGGGGCAGATTTGAAAGAAGTGTGGTTGCCTATCCCTGGGACAAGTGGGTGGTACGATGTTTCTAATTTTGGCGAAATCCGAAGCTGGATAAAACAACGTTGGGACCATTCCAGAGAAAGGGCTGAAAATCCGCGAATCATGCGCCAACAGTCGCACAACGGCAACACCACTATTCAAATTGCTGGTAAAACAATTCGAGTAAAAGACATTGTGTGCGATGTATTCCTTGGTGGGAAACGGGAGGGCATGATTCTACACCACAAGGACGGGGATTATCGAAACTGTGCGGTGAACAACCTAAAATTTGTGACTAGGGCGGAACTGAACAGAAAACGCAGAAGCCCAAATTGTCGAATTGTTGCCAAGACGGACAAATGGGGTAAGGTGCTGAAATTTTATCCCAGTGCGAGGGCTGCTGCACGGGAAAATTACCTATCCACAAGCGGCTTGCACAGACGAATTAAAAATAAGTCGTTCATCGACGGCGTGATTTTCAAATATGCTGATTAACGGATGTACATATTGTCCAAAGATTCGGTAAAAACACGGATTTTCGTGGAACGATACGGTAGATTATGGTATAATAGTAGCAGGGAAACCTTTGTCCTTTCGGGTTTCCGCATGCTTCTTCCGCCGGGTGGCGGCGGCAATAGCCACCCCTCCTATTTGGTATAGGGGCGGGGGTTTTACCCCTGCCCCGCCCTCCATATCCTGGGCGCTGGTGTGTATGATTTGGTTCAATTCCGAATCCCAGGACCATCCCGAAAGGGAAAAATAAAATACGAAAGGTGGTGAAAGCTTTGCTCCTACCATCATTTTGTGTTTTGTTTTTCAGCACCTAACCCAGCGCGGCGAGCGTCCTATTATCTGGCACGGTAGGGATGCCACGACCCGCGCAGGTTGGGATATATGAAAGAACGCCGCCGGATAACGCAAGGGTGTGTCACCAGCGTCTTAGACGCGGCAGTTGCGCCGGGAGTTCTTTCTATATGCTGGCTATCGGTGCAGGAGCCGGTTGCTGGCTTTCCGCTCTGTCGGTTCTCTTTTTTGTTTCCATAGGGAATGCTCCTTCGGTAAGCTGCGGCCTGTAAAAGCGGCTCCATCACTCACCTGGTGGCCCCGGTTGGATTCCGGTTGGGCATACGGCGGGATACTCAAGTTCGGTTCAAGAGGCTGTTTTGCTAAAACAGTAGGGGCTACGGCCTGCGTAGGTTCAAATCCTACTCCTGCCGCCGGATGGGTTGTGGTGTAATCCCCTGAAACACCTGGCACCCCGGAAAGACGGGGATATATGCAAGAAAGCAGAAGGTGCGCCGCCAAGATTCGGCGGAATGGGTTCAAGGCCTATTGATTGCGCGGTACCGTAGCCGATGAACGTACTAAATCGGCGATTCCCTGCGATGGATTAGTGTTGAGCGTGTGTACAGCGCCAACCCCATTGCGGGGCAATATGGCGGGTGGCAATAGCCTATATCCGGGTAGTTACCGGGGCCTGCTACCAGAATAGCGGTTAGCATTTGCGGATGCTGGGGTGATGAGAACCCGCCCTGACAGCTCGGAAGAGACGGGCGCAGGAGGAATAACGATGAATCTAAGAAAGGTTGCAATTAAGTTGCAAACCGCCTTATGCCAAAAGGGGCGGTTTATCAAACTGAACCAGATGCAGGCGTATTCCGAGAAAACGGGAAGGATGGTGACTAAGTTCGTGCTTACTGAAAAGAAAGAAAATGCTGCTGGACGTATGCGGGACAGCACCATCATGGAAAGTTACCAGTTAGCCGATATTGTGAAGAAGCTGGCCCAGATTTACGGCGGTGATTCCGCTTGAAAAGGGATGAGTTCGGCTTAACGTTAAGACAGCGGAAATTCGCTGATTTGTTCCTGAAATACGGGAACAAGACTAAGGCGGCAATTGAAGCTGGATATTCAGAAAGAAGCGCCCCTGTTACTGCAAATGAGGTGCTAAAGAATCCTAATGTTTCCGCTTATTTGGAACATTTGCAAGCAAATATGGATAAAGAACGCATTGCAGGCATTGAAGAGGTTATGCAATTCTATTCGGATGTAATGCGTGGGCGGGTAAAAGATCAATTCGGTTTGGATGCTTCCCTAGCTGACCGGTTGAAAGCCGGTGACAGCCTAGCAAAACGGTATGCTTCCGTTGGCAAGGGCTACGGTAAGCGAAAGAAACAAGTCGACGATCTTACCCGTTCACTGTTAGAAGATGCAGAACGTATGGAACGGGAAAGAACGGGTGATGATTGTGCTAAGTGAGAAGCAACGCAAAATCCTGGCTTTCCCGTTTACTGGATATAATGCCTTGATCTGTGATGGGGCTATTCGTTCGGGCAAGACGTCCCTAATGACTATCGCGTTCGTTGATGATGCCATGCGCCGCTATGACGGACAGCGGTTTGCTATCTGCGGAAAGAGCGTGGACAGCGCCGTTAAAAACATCATCATCCCATATATGCAGGTGGATTGGGTAACAAGTCAGTATCAAGTCACCTGGAAGCGCACGGACAAGGTCATGGTAGTCAACGATGGGGAACACGAAAATGTGTTTGAGGTGTTCGGCGGCAAGGATGAGGGTTCATTCATGCTGATTCAAGGCCGAACGCTGGCAGGGGTGTTGCTGGACGAAGTGGCGCTTCAACCCCGTTCTTTCGTTGAACAGGCGCTTGCCCGGTGTTCTATCGCTGGTTCCAGGCTGTGGTTTAACTGCAACCCTGGTCCCCCTTCTCATTGGTTCTACCAGGAATGGATTAAAAAGGCTGGAGAAAAGAACGCTTTACATCTGCATTTTTTGTTAGATGATAACCCAGCCCTTGCGCCTGAAATTGTCCAGCGGTACAAATCTATGTATGCAGGTGTGTTCTACCGCCGCTACATCCTGGGCGAATGGTGCGTAGCCGACGGCCTGGTTTACCCGATGTTCGATAAGGAGAAGCACATAGCCACGGAACAACATTCCGGCGGTGTGTACTATATCAGCATCGACTACGGCACGTTGAACCCTACGGCTATGGGGCTGTGGCAACTGCGCAACGGCAAAGCTGTGATGCTGAAAGAGTACTACTACGATGGGCGAAAGCAGAAACACCAGAAAACGGATGAGGAATATGCCGACGATCTGGAAGCCTTTGCGGAAGGGTACCAGATAGAACGGGTGATAGTCGATCCTTCGGCAGCGTCCTTCAAGGAAACACTGCGGCGGCGCGGCAAATTTGCTGTGATGGATGCTAATAACGCGGTGCTTGATGGTATCCGCCTTACTGGCAGCTTGTTGTTAGCCGGTAGAATCCTGTTCGATGCCAGTTGCGAAAACACATTTGATGAATTTGGTTCCTACTGCTGGGATGAAAAAAAAGAAACCGACGCGGTAGTTAAAGAATCGGACCACGCAATGGATATGATACGATATTTCGTATACACGATAATGCGGCGGGAGGTGCGCTAAATGGAGAGTTTTTTTGCTAGAACATTCCGAAATCTGAAAAACTGGCTGTTTCCCACCGCTGCCGCTAAAAAGGATTTCGGCGTAGATACGGCGGTTGGTACCACGATGCAGCAGAACATCAACTTGTGGTATTCCATGTACATCAATGAACCGCCCTGGGCCAAGCGCGACATTATCCCGCTCGGCCTGCCTGCCGCTATCGCCCGTGAAATGGCGCGGCCTGCGCTGGTTGAGTTCAGCGGAACAGTTACCGGCGGGGCGCGGGCTGAATTCCTGGATGCGTGTTTCCAGGATGCCGCCCGAAGCTTTGAGAAAAACTTGGAGATGGGGCTTGCTCTTGGTGGGCTGGCCCTTCGGCCTTATGTGTACAACGGCACGTTGAAAGTCGATGCTTCTAGTATCATGGCATTTCAGCCTACCAACTTCGACGAAGCTGGTAAATGCACCGGTGGCGTATTCCGCGAGCGGGTGCAGCTGGCTGGTAAATGGTACGTCCGCCTGGAAAGCCATGAGTTTGTGAGAGATGGAGAACGCACGGCCTACGTTGTGCGGAACAAGGCCCACAAGTCCAACCAGTACGGAACAGTGGGCGAGGAAGTGCCGCTCGATACGGTCCCTGCCTGGGCAACCTTGGACGATGAAACCACGCTCGACGGCGTAGAACGTCCGCTGTTTGCTTTCTTCACCCCGCCTGTTGCGAACAACATCGACACCGATAGCCGCCTGGGTGTATCTGTGTACGGCGGTTCTATCGTCGGCCTAGTAAAAGATGCAGATGAACAGTGGGATAGATTGTGGTGGGAGTTCAAATCGGGCGAACGCAAGATTTTTGCTGAGTACACCAGCGGGAACGCCCGTGATTTTGGGAGAAACCGGCTCTATGAGTTCGGCCCGTTTATGTCCCAGGATGGAGACTTTTTCAAAGAGTTTTCCCCGGCGTTTCGGGATGATGCCATTTACAGGGGTTTCCAAAACATCCTGAAACAGATTGAATTTCAAACGGGCCTAGCATACGGAACGATTTCCGACCCGTCCAGCGTTGAAAAAACATCAACGGAAATCCTGGCCAGCAAGCAGCGGCAGTACATTACAGAGAGCCATATTCAGCAGGCGTTTGGGGATGCCCTGGACGATCTGGTATATGCGATGGATGTATACGCTACACTGTACGCCCTGGCCCCTCAGGGGGACTATGAGCTGCATCTCAGCTTCGGCGATGGTGTGCTTGATGATCCTGAGAGCAACCGCGCAGAAATGGCGGCTGACCTGCAACTGGTATCTGCTGGTATCCTGAATGCCTATGAATTCCGGCAGAAGCATTTCGGCGAGGATGAAGAGACTGCCAAGGCTATGCTACCGGGCATGGAAGACCTGGCAGACGAAGGGCAGGATGATCTTGAATGACGTACCCATTCAGTCCTGCCGTTTTGGATGCCCTGCCTGAGCCTATCGCCGAACTATTCCGGGGCCTGGAAGATCGGCTTCTACAAGAAATCTGCTGGCGGCTGGTGGTATCCAATGACCTGAACCAGGTGACAGTTGAGGATATCCGGGAACTGCGTGCCCACGGGATAACGCTGGACGAAATCACAACAGCCATTGCGGAGACTACGCAAACTAGCCTGGACAAGGTAGATGCTATCATGGATGGCGTGGTCGAGCGCAACCGTAAATACTACGGCGCACTAGCAACGGCAGCAGAGATTACCGCCCCGCGCCACATTGTTGATGATGTGGATGTTGAAGCCATTCGGCGGCAGACCAAAGACGAACTGCGAAACCTAACTCAATCAATGGGGTTTGCAGTCCGACGCAATGGTAAAGTTATCAAGTGGCTAGAACCCAAGAAAGCCTATCAATGGGCGCTGGATATGGCAGAAACAGAAGTAATGTCTGGGACTATCAGCTACAATGAAGCAATAGCCCATGCCACGAAGCAGCTTGCTGCCGGTGGTTTAACGTCTATCCGCTACGAATCCAACGGGCGGGTACACTACGATCAGGCAGATGTAGCCGCTCGACGCGCCGTTATGACTGGGGTGAATCAAACCTGCCAGCGCTACGCAGAGCAGAGTATGGAGCGACTGGAAACCAACCTAGTCGAAGTGTCCGCCCATGCTGGGGCGAGAAACACGGGAAGCGGACCAGAAAACCACCAGTCGTGGCAAGGGAAGCTTTTCGTGTGGAATAAGCCGGGGCAACCCAAGAACACAAAGTACCCGGATTTCATCGAAAACACCGGATACGGAACCGGGCCGGGCCTGGGTGGATGGAACTGTAAACATCATTACTACCCATTTGTGGAAGGGGTTTCTTCCAGAACCTACACCGACAAACAACTGCGCGAGATAGATCAACCACCGTTCGAGTATCAGGGCCGCACATACGACCAGTACCAGGCATCCCAGAAACAACGGGAGATAGAACGATCTATTAGAAAGCAGAAACGCATACAGAAAGCGGCGGAAGCCCTAGGAACAGAGGAAGCCGCCAAGGATGCAACGGCGGCAAAGGCAAAGATTCGCCTGCTGAACCGTGAATACAAGTTATTCAGCGAAGCGGCCAACTTGCCGTTACAGCGCGAAAGGACTAAGGTGGTATATTGAAGATTACCGTAGCTGAAAAGGTAGAGGATGCCACCCGCGCCGCTACCGTTGAGTTTGACGGCACAAGCCCGGAACAGGTGGAGGCCATGAAAGAGTTCTTCAACCTGTATTTCGGAACAGACCCGGAGGAAGACGATGATTAAAACCATCAACGGACAAACCTGGTTCTGTTGCCCAGAATGCGGGAAGAAGATTCACCCGGTAAAGCCGGGAGCCTGCGGTGTCCTGGTGAAATGCACCGGAAAAAACAACGGTAAACGTTGCGACTGGTACGGTGAAATCAAATGGGCCGGATAACCAAACAAAACCAAAATTAAGCAAGCGTAAGCAAACAAAAAGCAAACGTAAGCAAAAAGAAGCGAATAAAACCCAAATAACCTGAGCCTTTGAGCCAAGAATCAACTAAAACGTTGGTTTTTGGCTTATTTTTTATCTTTGACCGCCCCGACGTCGTAAAACTACGGGCGACAGCGGATGCAACCCGCGTAAATAAGCGTAGTCGTGGGAGAGAACAATGAAACGCGAATATCTGAAAGAGCTTGGCTTAGAGGATGAAATCATCGACAAAGTTCTTGCTGAGAATGGCAAGGATATCGAACGGGAGAAGGGCAAGGCTGAAGCTGCCAAGGCGGACGCCGAAAGCTTGAAAACTCAGCTTGCCGACCGAGACAAGGATCTGGAAGAGCTAAAAAAGAACGCTGGTTCTGCCGATGAGATCAAAGCCCAGATGGATGAACTGAAAGCCAAGTACGACAAAGACACGGAAGCCTACAAGGCGCAGATTGCGGAACGGGACTATTCCGCCGCTGCTTCTGCTGCTATCACCGGCGCAAACGTCAAGTTTTCGTCCAAGGGCGCTGAGAGGGCGTTTCGAGACGAACTCAAAGCCAAGGGCCTGACCCTGAAAGACGGCGCACTGGAAGGTTTCGACGATTTCCTGAAAGCACAGCGCGAGGCTGACCCCGGCGCTTTTGCATCTGACAAACCCACCCCTTCTTTTGGTCGACCTGTCGGCGCAGGGGGCAAGGACAACGGCGCCGAAAACATTGGTATCGCTCTTGCAAAAAGCATCGGTGCGGCTACCGCGCAGAACAACAAAACGTACAGCGATGTTTTGTCGCAGTATAAAGGAGAGTGACAAAAATGGCATTAGGCACCATGAAATACTCTGAGGTTTCTGCACCTTCGGATGTGGAAATCCTGTACAACTCCGAGTATGTGGGCAAGGCCCTTACTCTGGATTCTACCGCATTTACCAGCGGCGTTTGCAAGGCTGGCACTCCTATGGCGGCGGATGGCAAAAAGGCTGCAACTTCCGGCGAATCCGGTAGTCAGACTTCTACCGCCGTCGGCGTCCTGCTGCGGGACGTTTACGAGGATCGCCCCCAGGGCACTATCGTTATCGGCGGCTACATTAACACCGCCAAGGCGCAGGCACATTCCGGCGTTACTGTGGACGCAATCGCCAAGGCCGCTATGAAGAACGTCGTATTCATGTAAGGAAGGAGGACACACAATGAACATTTCTGATGTTTTCAGCGCTGCCGCTATTGCCGTGCAGCAGACCGAGGCTGCGTCTAACCGCATGGCCTACCTGGGCGAGGGTTTCTTCCCTGCGAAGAAGAAGATGGGCCTTGATCTGAAATGGATTAAGTCCCACAAGGGCCTGCCCGTTTCTCTGGCCCCCTCCAACTTCGACGCCAAGTCTACCCTGCGTAGCCGTGAGGGTATCAAGGTCGATGAGACCCAGATGGCCTTTTTCCGCGAGTCCATGCTGGTGAAGGAAGAGGATGAGCAGGAGATCATGCGTATCATCGACGGCAATGACCCCTACCTGGCCTCTGTTCTGTCCTCCATCTACGACGATGCTTCCACCCTGGTTGAGGGTGCCCGCGTCGTGGCTGAGCGTATGCGTATGCAGCTGCTTGCCCCTGTTACCGACGGTTCCCCCAGAATCGTCCTGGAAGCCGGTGGTGTGCAGTATTCCTACAACTACGACACCGACGGCAGCTACAAGACCAACAACTACAACGCTATCACCACCGCTACCAAGAAGTGGAGCGCCACCGACACCGCCGACCCCATGAGCGACATTCAGGACGCCCTGGATTCCGTCGAATCCAACACCGGCACCCGGCCCACCATCATGCTGTGCAGCAAGAAGACGATGGGCTATCTCAAGGCAAACGCTAAGATCAAGAGCGCCGTGCTGGCTCAGAATGTCACTGCAAATGTGTTCATGACTGATGCCCGTGTCAATGAGCTGTTCCAGAACGAGCTTGGTGTGACCGTCATCGTGTACAGCAAACAGTACAAGGATGAGACCGGCACTGCTCATAAGTTCTACCCTGATGACATGGTTACTCTGCTGCCGGAGGGCGCACTGGGTTCCACCTGGTACGGCACCACCCCCGAAGAGCGCACTCTGATGGGCAAGGCCGATGCCGATGTGTCCCTGGTTGATACCGGCATTGCCGTTGCGGTGACCACCACCTCTGACCCCGTGAACACCAAGACCACGGTTTCCGAAATCGTCCTGCCCTCCTTCGAGCGCATGGATGAGACTTACGTTATCAAGGTGGCCTGAGAAAGGAGCTAACCAATGGCTTACGCAACCTATGAGTTTTACAAGAACGAATACGGCGGCAACGCCATTGAAGAAGCTGATTTCAACGGCCTTGCTACCCGCGCTACCGCTTACATCAACGCCGCCACTAGTGGGAAAGCTATGTCGGCAACTGGCGATGATTTAACGGCGGTGCAAATGGCTACCTGTGAGCTTGCTGAAATTTTCCAGGATGAAAACAGGCTGAACGCCCTGACCTTTTCCTCCACCGGTTCCATCTCTAGCGAATCGGTGGGGGGATGGTCCCGGAGCTACGGTACCAAAACTCTGAGCGCGGCAGACCTGCAACTGCTAACAGCACGCAAAAAAAGCGCGTTGTTAATCTACCTGCAAGGCACTGGCTTTTTGCAGGCTACCGGCTACCCAATGGCAAAGTGGGGTGACTGCTGGTGACGATGTTTCCACATACCATCACCCTGTATATCATCACCGAGGATCAGGTAACATTCGAGCAAGTGACTAATATCACGGTGCTAGAGGGTGTTTTGCTGGATGCTGCCAAGGCCGCCAACGTCCGTTCTTCCGGCATGGAAAACGCCGATGCGGTGACGGTATACATCCCATTCAGCGTGAAAGCCTACGACGGGCAGACAGCCGAAATCAAGCGGTATGTATCCACGAAGGAATACCACGCCGCCGCCGATAAAAGCGGCCTGTGGACGCTGGATTCTGCGCCGCCTACCGATGTTTCTACGTTCATCGTCAAGGGTGAGGTTGTAGAACCTGAGAAGGATTTCCAGTGGATTAACAGGACCCATGACGATGTATACAGAATCAATTCGGTAGATGAGAAGGACTTTGGTTCGGATGAAATGCAGCACTGGGAAGTTGGTGGGCGTTGATGATCAGCGTTAAGGTTGATGTAAAAATTGACGCCGCCAAGTTCGCCCAGCGTGCAGACCGAGCCAAGGAAGTTTTGGCAAATGAAGCCATGAAAGATACCGACCAGTTTGTTCCAGCCCTTACAGGTTCCCTTGCGGGACGAGCTAGGGTGCAGGGAGATACCATCGTATACCCTGGCCCGTATGCCCGTTTTCTGTGGGAAGGTAAGGTATTGGTTGATCCGGATACCGGTAGCCCGTGGGCCAGACCGGGAGCTACTAAAGTGGCAAACGGCAAGAGCTTGGTGTTCACCAAGGCAATGCACGGACAGGCACAAAGCCATTGGTTCGATGCGTCCAAGGCTACGAATCTACCGAACTGGGTAAAGAAGTACAAGGAGGCGATATTGAATGGATGATAGACCATTACGCATGGTATCCAAGACGGAAACAGATCAGATTTCCAGAAAGCTACTGGTTTGGCTGAACCAGTATGAAGATAAGCCTGCCAATATCGCCTTCGAGTATCTTCCTTCCGATCAGCCCGGTATGGCTCTTTCTACCATCCAAGGGGCCTACAAAACTAAGGAATACGTTCGCGGGGCGTATCAGGGGCAGTATCAATTCAAAATCATCTACCGCCTGCAACCGTCCAGCAACAACGACCGGTTGAAAGCTGATGAAATCCTGGATGCTATTGGTGACTGGGCCGTATCCCGCCGCCCATTGCCTTATCTGGGGGATGGGAAACAGGCAACTAAAATTACCTGCAACACCAGGGCGGCAATGTTCGCCCGGTACGACGATAACACAGAAGACCATCAAATTCTGATGACTATGGACTATTTTTCCAACTGAAAGGGGAAATGAAAAAATGAAGCTTTCTACCCTTATGACGGGCAAGGAACCGTCTCCTTCCTATTCCGGCGTTGCCACTGCCGACGATTTTGTCCTGGCTGTTGATATTGCTTCTTCTCCCACTGGCAAAATCGGTGACTATGTGGTTGTCCAGGGCGGCATCACTAACGTTGATTCCCAGCTGAACCCGGAGAGCGAGGACAAGACCTACATCCGCAACGGCAAAGTGACCACCAAGACCGCCACTCAGCGCACGTTCAACGTCACCGGTGATCGCATGTTTGGCGATGATTTCCAGGACTACGCTCTGTCTCACGCTATCAAGTTCGGCACCGGTCAGGCCGTTATCGTGCCCTACGTCTATTTCTCCCTACTGACCGGCAAGGGCGAAAAGGGCACCGCTGCCGTTATCGTGAACTCGGACGGTTCCGGTGAGGCAGGCGCTTCCGCTGAGATCGATGTGGATATCATGGCAACTGCCGCCCCCGCCGAGTACACCTATTCCGCCGACGTTTAACCGAATATAAGGAGGATTAAGCATGGATACCTATAACATCAACGGCGTTGCCGTGGAGTATGACACCTTCGACACGGTAAACATGGAGTTGTTTATCAATGAGCTGGAGCGTGTGCAGAAGGAAACCGAAGCACTGCCCAAGAACGCCACCGCCTACATGAAGGGCATGTGCGAACTGGTTCGGGACTTCTTCGATACCCTTATCGGAGAGGGTACCTCTGACAAGTGTTTCGGCCCCAGAAGCAACCTGAAAGCTATTGTGTTCGCCTACGGCGATTTTGTCCGCCGGGTGGCGGAAGAGATGGCTTCCATCAAGGACATTGCGAACGGGCTTCCTGTGCCCGGTGCTGCAGCTACCCCCACCAACCGGGAGCAGAGACGCGCAAAGGAACGGGCACGACGCCGCGCAGAAGCCGCCGAGCGGGTGAAGCTGCGCAAGCCCGATGCGAACTAACCCGTTTCGAGCGCTACCGGATCATGTTGAAGTCAACGGGAAGCTGGTACCAATAGACCCTAGCTTCCGCGTCGGAGTGGCGATAGAGCTAGAGGTATTGAAGGAAGAAAAACCGGACGTTGCCGGGCTTTTATCCCTTTTTTACCGAGGCTCTGTCCCTGCCGATGTTAAGGCCGCTGTTTATGCTATGCTTTGCTTTTTCCGTGGGTACAATCAAGCCGATGGAGAACCAAAACAAGGGGATAAGAAGAGAGGAGGGAGAGTATACGACTTTGAGCAAGATGCTGAAGCTATCTCTTCCTCTTTTCTTACTTACTACAATATCGACCTTACGAAAACAGACTTACATTGGTGGGAGTTTCGCCGCCTGCTGTTCAACCTGCCGCATGAAAGCAATTTTATGCAACGGATTATGTACCGAACGGCGGACTTAAACAAGTTAGACCGGACGCGCCGCAAGCATTTCAAGAAAATGCTCGAAATCTACGCTATCAAGGATACCGTAGACCGCAAAAAGCACATGACGGTGGAAGAACGCGACGCCGAATTGTTAGCGCAGATAAACAGGAGATACCAGGAGGCAGAGGAATACGTCAAACAGAAGGGGAAAGGTGATTAAGGTGGTGACGTAAATGGCTGATGGTTCCGTTACCATCGAAATTAACGGTGATGCCAGCGAAGTAATAAACTCGTTCAAACAAGTTTCATCTGCTGCCGAAGCATTAGCAAACAACCTAAAGGGTATCACTGGTTCATTTGAGACTGTTTCCAGCGCTTCGCGGGGCATGTCAGAGGGTATTTCTGGTTCCCTGGGGGAAATTGATACCTACCTGGACGAAATCGACGCTTCACTGAATGAACTGAACAACGATCCATTTTCCACGGCGGCGGATGGTGCCCAAAACCTGGGCGATTCGCTGAACGATATGGATTCCTACCTAGATGATTTAGAATCGTCGTTCGATGAGTTGCGAAACGACCCATTTAGCACAAACTCGGACGGCGCGGACCATCTACGCGAGGACTTGGACAGGTTGAGCGATTCAGCGGATGATGCCGAGGAGGACCTGGACAGATTAGGCGATGCTGCCGATGATGCCGGGGACCAGATGGATGAAGCTGGTGGTAGTGCCAGCAAATTCGGCGAGATTTTCAAAGGCACCTTCATGGGCAACCTTGCCGCCAAAGGCGTTGAGTTAGCTGTCGAAGCCGTTAAAAAACTCGGCGAGGCTATGATCGACGTCGGCAAGCAGGCTATTGAATCCTATGCCTCCTATGAACAGCTTACGGGCGGCATGGATACCCTTTTCAAAAGTTCGTCCGGCAAAATGAAGCAGTATGCGGCGGAAGCCTACAAAACCGCCGGTATGTCCGCTAACGAATACATGGAAACGGCAACCAGTTTTGCCGCAACCTTGATAACTTCTGTCGGTGGCGATACAGAAAAAGCGGCAGAGCAGGCCAATAAAGCCATTATCCAAATGTCGGATAATGCTAACAAGATGGGCACCAGCCTGGAAAGTATCCAGGATGCTTATAGAGGGTTTGCTAAAGAAAATTATACTATGTTGGATAACCTTTCTCTTGGTTACAGTGGTACCAAAGAAGGTATGCAACAACTTTTGAAGGATGCTACGGCACTTTCAGGAGTTAAGTATGACATTAACTCCTATTCCGACATTATTGATGCAATCGGCGTAATTCAGGACCAGTGGGAAATAACTGGGACAACCGCGAAGGAAGCCTCTCAGACCATCGAGGGCAGCGTAGGTAGCATGAAAAAGGCGTGGGCTAACTGGCTAACTGGCCTAGCTAACCCGGATGCCGATATGGGGCAGCTTACACAGGACCTTATTGAATCTGTTATGACGGCCCTATCAAATGTAATCCCAGCTATCCAGAACATCTTAAAAAACGTCGGTTCTATGATCGCTGACGGCCTGAACAACCTATTCCCCGACGTTGCAGGCTGGATTTCTGGCCCCATTGAAGGTGTGAAATCTGCATTTTCCACACTTGGGGAAGCTGTGGGGAGGGTTTTCACGCCAGAGCGAACGGCGGCAATCAGTGGATTTTTCCAGAAATTCGTCGAAATCGCTGGTTCGGCGATTATAACCCTCATTAGCGCACAGCTACAAATCCTAGCAAGTGTAATCACTGCCGTAATCGAAGTAATTGGTGCGCTGATTACATTTTTCAGCACTACCTTACCCAATGCAATCCAAACGGTAATCACCTGGTTCCAGAATCTACCGGATGCAATTTTTAACGCACTGACAGCGGCGGGGACAGCTATTCGCAACTGGGGCAACTCAGCGAAGGAAGCATTGGTAAACGCCGTAACCAATGCTATCAACGCAGTTGTTACGTGGTTCTCTGGGCTGGCAAGCAAAATTACCAGCGCTTTAACGGCGGCTGGTGCTGCTATCCGTAACTGGGGCAACAACGTTAAGCAGACGATGGTGAACGCCGTAACCAATGCCGTCAACGCGGTGGTTACATGGTTCCAGAATCTTGCTGGCAAAATCACCAGCGCACTGACTGCGGCAGGTGCAGCTATCCGTAGCTGGGGATCGCAGGCGGCAGCTAACATGCGGCAGGCGGCAAGCAACGCTGTAAATGCGGCTATCACATTTTTTTCAACCCTCCCAGGCAAAATTAAGAGCGCTTTAGCAGGCGCTCTATCTGCTCTGATTAGTTGGGGTTCTCAGATGGCAGCGCAGGCCAGGGCCAAAATGGTGCAGGTTGGCAACAACATCAAATCTGCACTCGCCTCTCTACCTGGGCAGTTGCTTTCTATTGGCGCTAACATCGTTCAAGGCCTTATCAATGGTATCACCAGCAGAATCGGCGCTGCTATAAGCGCTATTAAGGGATTCGCTGGGCAAATCAAGGGCGCTTTCACAAGCCTTTTGGGGATTCATTCGCCGTCCAAGGTATTTTATGAATACGGTGTGAACATCATTCAGGGCCTTGCGAATGGCTTGAAAGAAAACATCAAGCTAGCCCGTGATGCAGCTAGAAACGTTGCTAACATCGTTTCCAAAGAGGTTGAAAAGCTGAACGATGAGATTGAAAAAATCGAAACGGCAGCTAATGAACGTGCAGCAGCTAAAGAGCTTGCTGAGTACAAGAAAAACCTAAAGGAAAAGAACGACGAACTAGCCAAGGCAGAAGTCAAGGATAAGGAAAAGATTCAGGCTGATATCGACAAGCTGAATGAAGATTGGAATGAGAAACAGCTCCAAAAGCAGGAAGCGGCTCAGAAGGAAGCCTTGAAATCCCAAGCGGATGCCCTGAACGAAATTAAGAACAACTACGAAAAAGCGCTGAACGCTGTTGAAAGCAGCCGGGATAGTTTGCAGGGCAAACTAAGCGATGTTGATCTATTCACCGAGGAAGACGATATCTTCCAGCTGACAAACTTGCAAAAGAGTATCGACGCTATCAACAAGTACGGCGATACCATCCAAGCACTGAAAGACCGGGGTATTGCGGATAGCTTGCTTGACGAAGTCCTTGGCCTGGACCAAGAAAAGGCTATGAAATACGCTAACGCCCTGTTGGGCATGGCGGACGATCAATATGAGAACTATATGGCCCTGTGGCAGGAGAAAGAGGCGGCATCTAAAAAGGTGGCCCAATCCATCTACCAGACGGAAATCGACGCTATCCATGACGAATACCTGGATAAGCTGCCGGATGAGTTTAAGCCTGCTGGACAAGAGGCGATGGATGCTTTCGGTGACGGCTTGGCTATCAGTGGTGAACGGGCCATAGCAATAGCAAAATCCGTATCTGATAGCATTCTGGCAGAACTGGATAGAATCAACGCTGCCGATGTTGTTTCCAGAACGGTAAACGCCGATGTTTCCGACTTCTCTGGGCGGCTGACTGGTACGGTAAACGATAAGGCGGCGCAGGCCGCGTCTCTCAAAACCGAGGATATGACCGGGCTGGCAAATGCCATTGTCCTAGCATCCAGCGCCCAGGGACGAAGCAAGGAAATCGTGCTGAACCTGAACGGCAAAGAGGTTGCCCGTGGCCTGATTGATGATATCCGGGCCGTGGAAGATCAAAGCCCACGCATTGTAAGCGATTAAGGGGGTGGGAAAATGAATGAAGATACTGGGAACATGTTTCTTTCTATCGACGGAATTGAGATCGAGGACTTAGAAGAGGGAGACTATACCGCCTATGAGGAAGAGTTGGGCGTCTCAGAGCGCATGATTTCCGGGCGGCGTATCGAAGAGGTCCGCGCCACCATCTGGCATGTGGAACTGGAATGGTCTGCAATAGACTATGCCACAATGCAACGGATTGCAGAGGCCATGAAAGCGAAGCGTCGGCATCAATTGTTTTTTCTGCCCTCTACCGGCGGGAAAGAGCTGGTGCAGGGGTGGTTCCACCTGGTGGAGCAGCCCCAACCCACGCTCACCCGCTGGGGAGACGCTGGCCCCACATGGGGCGGGTACAAACTGGTATTCGAGGAGATAGACGGCCATGATTAAACACAGCGCAGAATACGATTCCGCCGTCGTGGCTGATTCCAGAAAACAGCTAGTCCGGGCAGTGTTCGACCTGGTAGACCCAGATGCAACCATTAACAGCATCACTCCCAATGAGGAAGGGCCTATCTCCAACTCCGCACAGGTGGCGAATCGTGGCAACGATGAAAGCCCGGATACCATAGCAACGCTGGAACTGAATCGCTGGGTACTGGATGGGAGTTTTACCATCCGGCCCAGCGACCCAGCGGACAGGCGGGGACAAGTTGGCTGGGAAGGGGAGAGCCTATCCGGTCAGGACGGGAGCTTTTCCGAACCCTATCCCTACATCGAAATCTCAGTATCCAACATCGAAATATTGCAGGCCGTCACAATGCAGTTTCCCAGCAAAACAGCGGACGGATACCCAACTGAGTTTGAAATCCATGTTTGGAGCGGCGATAACCTGCTGTATACCAGGGCTGTGACGAACAACCGAGATACCAGTGTGGTAATTGATGGATTCACCGTGAACTATCCCACACGGGCGCGGCTGACTATCAAGAAGTGGTCCCTGCCCAATCGTGTTGTCCGGGTTTTGCGCCTGCTATTTGGTCTGTACGAAACATGGGACACGAAGGTTTTGCAATCTGTGGATATCCTGACAGAGGTGACTTTCTCAGGGCTGAAAATCCCGTATTCGACCTGTGACATTCGGGTAGAAAATAAAGACCATCGTTTCGACCCCTACGCCCCCAACACGATTTTTACATCTATCGAAGATCGGCAAAGAATAGTCGTGGAGCTGGGTCTGTACCTGGAAGATGGGACAGTAGAATGGTTGCCTGGTGGCACCTACTACCAGCAAAGCGCAGGTTGGAAGCTACAAGACCTTACTGTTGAATGGTCCCTTGTGGACGTTATCGGGGCGCTGACCAAGAGGAATTTCATCGTCCCCGAAACCCTGCCAACGAAGGTAGCCGGTTGGGTAGAGGCTATCATGGCAAGTCTGGGCGCAAACTTCCGCACAAACTACATCGTGGAAGATGCTGTAAAGGACATTTCCATTACAGCCACAAAAGACGATATCAAGGACAAAAAATGCGGTGAGATGCTACGTTTCCTGTGCATGGCAATCAACGCATGGCCCCGGCAGGATTTTGCAACCGGCTACCTGCGTGTCGGCAAGCTGGCCCAGGACGAAGGGAATCGAATTACCCTAGATAACATGTACGAATACCCGGAAATGTCGGCAAACGATGATATAGCGGATATCACGTTTAAGCTGGACAACAACAACGAAGTCACTTTTTCCGGGAATAACACCGAATCCGAGGTATCCCTGAGTGTGGATAACCCGTTTATTCACACAGAAGCGGATGCCAGAAAGGCAGTTATATCCTGCCTGTTCGAGTACGGCGGACGTTCGTTCAGCGTGAAAAGTCGGGGCAATCCATCCAGCGAATGCGGGGACATTCAGGCGGTTGATACGCAATTCAAAAGTACCATTTCCGCCCGTCTGTACAAGCAACAACTCACCCTAGAAGATGGTGTTATGCGTTCCAGCCCGTCCGAACTGGTGCAGTCTCCCAATGATTCCATGTATCAGAACAAAATTATCCTCACTGGTTCCGGTACCTGGACAGCGCCTCAAGCCGGTGCTATCAAACTCACGCTGATTGGCGGCGGCAATGGTGGCATGGGCGGCGGCGGCGGCAATATGCTGTGGGGTGATTCCTTCGACCCGAAGGATAACGATGGCGGCATCGGCGGCAATGGCGGCAAGGTATTCATTATCGAAACAACCGCCACCAAAAACCAGGCATACACCTACGCTTGCGGTGCAGCTGGTACCGGTGGCGCTGGTGGTGCAAAGGGGCAGGATGGTACCAAGGGAACAGACGGCGGCGCTACCACGTTTGGCGTGTTCACGTCGGCAAACGGCAAAATCTACACCTCTGGTTTGATGGATATTCAGAGCGGCGCTGTGTACGCTCAGAAAGGCGCTGACTATGCCGGTACAATCACCGGCCTAGAAGGTTCGGGCGGCGCAGGCGGCAAGCAAGGCCGCAATGGTAAGTACGCCCAGCGCAAAGATAAGGAAACCGGCATGTACCATACCTATGTTGCCGCACGGGCAACGGAGGGAACAGCCGGGGAGAATGGAAAACCTGGGTGTGTAATCGTAGAATGGTAGGTGATTCAATGGGTGTAAAGCGTTCAGCAATTACAGAAAACGGTAGTATCATCGACGCCCTAATCACGGACCGCACAGCGTCGGATGTTGCCGAAGCTGTTAGTTTGGCCCAGAAAATCAGTACCGGAAACGCAACGGAAGCGGAAATCGCTGAGTTCCTAACTATGATGAAGGGGAGTTACAACTACACCGACATGAATCGTGTCGGGCAGGCAGTGACCTACCTTCGCGACAGGTTGCGTGACGATGCTGGTACCTCTGTTGAGGTAGCCCCTAAAACGGACTGGGCCAACGGCGATATCCCAACCCCGGAGCAGGCGGCGCAGTATATCAGCGATGTAAAAAACATCCGTGCGGCGTTCATCCTGCCGGAGAACACACCACCGGCTCCCGAATCCCTGTCCAACCTAACCTATTCCCAGGCGAACGATATCGAAACGATATTCCAAAACCTGGACAAAACTATCGAATCGCTGAAAATCACGCTGATAACCAGCGGCGAAGTTTTCAGCGGGGAGGTGTAACATGATTGATTCTGTATTAAAGGGGACTGGCAACAGCCGATTCCTAAAAAGTGCGGTACCAGCCGGAACTAGCTGGGCGGATGCTTTGGCAATGCTCCAGGCCGGTACATTCCCCATTGATTTCAACGGTATCAACACCGAAGGATTCCAACAGGTGGGAACGCCCCTGAACAAGGCTAATCTGCTGAAAGATGCAACCGCCGCACAAATCGGCCTTCCGCCCACCGCTACGCCGGACGATGCGTTCAAAATTCTGGCGGGCATCCTTGGCGTTACCTACGTCCTGGCCTCCAGCGGCGTCACCGTGATCGCACAGAGCGGGAACGACACAAAAACGGCGGTTGCGGCGTCCAACGGCATGGCAACGTTCAAGGGGCTACCTTACGGTGACTGGACGTTTTCGGCCACAATCTCCGGGGCTGTGAAAAGTAAAAGTGTCGCTATCGACACGCAGAAAGTCCGGTATCTCTCCCTGCTCTCGCTGAACGACGTGAGCTGGGCGCAAATCAATACGCTGGGCACTGCTGGTGTGCTGGGAAAAATTTTTGCATTGGGCGACACAAAGGATGTCACGTTGTCCGGCATTGGGACGATGACGTTGCAAATCGCCGACTTCGACCATGACTATCTGTCTGGCGCAACGACGGCAAAAAAGGCCGCTGTGACGTTCTTGTGCAAAAACCTGCTGTACCAAACCTATCGGATGAACAGCAGCAACACCAACAGCGGTGGTTTTCCTTCCAGCGCCCTTTGCTCCACGCTGAACGGGAGTATTTACAATGCCCTGTCTTCCGACCTGAAAGCTGTGATCAAAACGGCGTACAAATGGTATGGCACCGGCAACAGCACAACGAACGGAAAATGGAGCGGACATAAACTCTGGCTTCCGCTGACTTTTGAGATGTTCGGCGAATCAAGCTACTCGCCCCCCACGGAACGCACAACGGGCAACGCACGGCAGTACCCAATTTTCACAGACAACGCCAGCCGGATCAAGAAAACGAACAACGGTGGCGGCTCTGCATCCTACTACTGGTTGGCGTCCCCGTATGCGAGCTCCTCCGACCTTTTTTGCTACGTGCTCGACGGCGGCAGCAGCTACGACGCCTACGCCAGCCTCAGCGGCGGCGTGTGCTTCGGCTTATGCGTTTAAGCTAATATCTAACAATCCGCGCCGTTTTTGGCGCGGATGGAAAGGACCTTGAATGTCGGTACTAAAAAGCCAGCGGAAGGAAAGCAGCATCAAATTTTTGGATACGGCTTACGATTTGGAGCTGCACACGTTGAAATGCTGCATGAAACTGCCGAAACGGTACACGTTTTTTATCGGCACGGAACTGAGCCATTTGGCCAGCGAGGTGCACAACCACTGCAAGGCGGCAAACAGCATCTACCCGACGAATGAACATGAGGCGCAAATGCGACGAGACCACCTGATCGAGGCAAACAACTGTTTGCAGGCGCTGATCGGGAAATGCAGCATTTTAATGGAACTGCAACACGGCCTGAGCGAGCACGCCCTGGAACACTGGGCGGATTTGATGATCGACGAGGGCCGTTTGATCGCTGGGGCGAAAAAATCCGACAAAGCACGTTTTAAGTTTTGATATCTACGGGTTAGGTGCTGTAAATTCTGCCGGTCGCAGGCGGGCGCGTTGGCGTCCCCGAATGCGAGCAACTCCGACAATTTTTGCAACGTGAACGACGACGGCAGCAGCAACAACAACAACGCCAGCAACAGCAACGGCGTGTGCTTCGGATTGCGCGATAGGGAGACAGAGTAAGCGTTTGCTGAAATCAGTCCACGCGCGTAAGGAGCGCCTGACCCTCCCACACGGGTAAATATCACCGAGACGCGGACACTTTCGAGCTAATCCGCTACCAGCGAGGTTCCCCTTTTGAAAATTCATTTTGGAGACGTATTCACTTTTGGAAACTTGTATGCCGCCTATAAAAAATGTAGGCGCGGAGTGGGTTGGAAACATTCGACCCAGGCCTACAAAGAGAACGCATTTATCAACGTGCGTATGGCTCAGCGCAAATTGCTAAGCGGCACATGGAAAAGCAACGGATTTATTGAGTTTGACATTTTTGAGCGCGGAAAACACCGACATATTCTCTCTGTACATATCACGGAACGTGTGGTGCAGCGTTGCCTCTGCGACAACCTACTCACTCCCGTTCTTGGGCCGAGGTTAATTCCTGATAACTCGGCCAGTCAGAAGGGGAAAGGCGTTGACTATGCGCTCAGACGTCTGGAGACGCATTTGCATCAGTTTTACCGCAAGTTTGGGCGGGATGGATACATCCTGATCTATGATTTCCACAAATTTTTCGACAGTATTAGCCATGATGCTATTGCAAAAATTTTGGAGCGCTACATTGCCGATGAACGGCTGAAACACCTGATTTTGCATCTGGTCGGGATGTTTGGGCCGGTCGGTCTAGGGCTGGGCAGTCAAATCAGCCAAAATTTGGCGCTGGCCGTTCCGAATCGGCTTGACCACAGAATCAAAGAGCGGATGCATTGTAAATGCTACGGACGATACATGGACGATGGCTACATCATCCACCACGACAAAGAACATTTACTTGCCTGCCTGGATGTGATCCGACAGGAAGCGGCGGCGTTTGGCGTGGAGATGAACGAGACGAAAACGCAAATCGTTCCACTTCGGCGCGGTTTCTCTTGGTTAAAACAGAAATTCAGCCTCACGGAGACCGGCGGCGTCGTGCGGCGGATCAGCCGAAAAAATGTTACCAGGCAACGCCGAAAGCTGAAAAAATTGGCTGGGAAAATCCCACCAGAGGACCTGCGAATCAGCTTTGTCAGTTGGTGCGGCCATGTATCTAAATGCAAATCCTGGAAAACAAAAACAGCGATGAAAGGGGTGTTTTTGGAATGTATGCAGAAATCGGCGGAAAAATTTTCCCCATCGACAACGTAATAGCAGCAGATGATGAGCTGCGGATCGTATTTACGGATACCCCTATCGAGGATATAGATCAAGCCGCTCTGCATCTGCCGGACCGTATCAGCATCCACCAGCGGGATGGCCCCACGCTGGAATATCACGGCTACACAAGCGCCGTGAGCATCCAGAAAAATCCATCTAACCAGCAAACGATGCTGGTTTTACGGGAGGGATAATATGTTTTTGATCTACAAAGATGGTGAGATCGTCGAACGCGCAGAAACTCTGCGCTACATCCTGCAACAGGACAACGGCGTCGCCGTGATCTCCACACAGGAGAGTTACAACGCCGTGTATTCCCCGGCCACGGACAAAACCTACCCCATCGGAGAGTTTTTTGTGGAGGAAGAGGATGAAGCGGCGGCGCTTCGGGCGGAAAACAAGCTGCTGAAAGAGCAGGTATCCGCTCTTTCCACACAAGCTGACTTCCACGAAGAGTGCATCGTGGAAATGGCTAACATCGTTTATGCGTAAACTACTCGCTAATTTAGCGTTTAGAATCCTGCTAAAAGCAGAAAGGAGTGAGAATATGATGGCGATGCTCTTTGCTTCAAGAATTATTCTGGGTAAGACCACCTTTGAACAGGTGCCCCCCAAGCTGAAGAAGCAGGTTGCCGAAGTCCTGATTGAGGACTGTGGTATGCCCGAACTGGTGCCCGCTGAATTCGGCGGCTCCGCAAAGGCAGAGTAAGCATAACGGCCCCCGCACTTTGCGGGGGCCAAACTTAAAGAAATGAGGTGCCAGAATATGGAACCTGAACAGATCATCACGGCGCTCCTGGCTGTGCTGGGCTCGTCCGTTGCCATTGAGATCATCCCCATTAAAATCAACCCCTGGACGTGGCTGGCCCGGAGAATCGGGAAAGCTATCCTGGGTGATGTTACGGAGCAGCTCGTAGACATTTCCAACAAGCTGGACGCCCACATTGGAGAGGATGCCAGAGATAAAGCCAAGCGCCTGCGGGTGCGGATTTTGCGGTTTGCTGACGAGCTTTTGCAGGGCGAACGGCATAGTCAGGAGCATTTTAATGAGATCCTGGAGGATATCACGGAATACAACCGCTACTGTTCTACTCACCCTGATTTCCCGAATGATAAGGCCGCTATCTCCATCGGCCACATTGAGAACGTGTACAGAGCGCGGCTTGAGAATAACGATTTTTTGTAGGGAGGGACGCACATGAAACAACTGCTGAAACTGCTTGATGTGAAGAGCCTGGTTACGCTGGCCATGACCGGGGCGATGATCGCCTTGCTGTTTGCGCCCGTGGACGTGAACCAGGACGCCGTGACGCTGTTCTGCACGGCCTACGGGGCGATCATCACGTATTTCTTCACGAAGAAAACGGAGGGAGGGACAAAAAATGAGTGAATCCAGCCTGGCTACCTACGTCCACTACTCCCCCAACTGCACCAAGCCCCGGCAGGGGACCATCAAGGGTGTGGCGATCCACTGCACCGCCGGAGGGCGGAATCTGCCAGCCCGCAACTTTGCGGATATGAACCGCTTTGCCGTGGAGCAAAAAAACGGGGCTAGTTGCCACTATGTCGTTGGCGGGGACGGCTCCATTGCCCAGGTGTGCCGGGAGGAAAACCGAGCTTGGTGTACCTCTAACCCCATCGACCACCAGCTTGTAACCATCGAGGTTGCCAGCGATGCCGACGGGGACTGCAAATGCAACATGGCGGCGCTCAACAGTCTCATCAAGCTGCTGGTGGATATCTGCCAGCGGAATAACATTCCCCGCCTGCTGTGGCGGGGGGATAAGGGCTTGATGGGGCAGTGGGATAAGCAAAACATGGTGGTGCATCGGTGGACGGCGAACAAAGCCTGTCCGGGGGACTACCTGTACAACAAACACGCGGTGATTGCCCAGACCGTAAACAACCGGCTGGGGGCGGAAACGGAGGATGACATGGACATCAAAAAAATCATCGAACAGCTCACGCCTGAAATGTGCTACGCTATCGTAACTGAGGCCATGGCCTACGCCGACAACCTGCCGGAACCGGAGTGGTCGAAAAAAGAGGGCGATTTCCTGAACCTGAAACATCGCGGCATCATGGATGGAACGGGGCCGGAGCGATTTGTCAAGCGGGATGAGCTGGCCGCTGTGCTGGGCAGAATGGAACTGATTCAGGCCACCGAGGTTTGAGTAGGGGGTGATACCATGCCCAGGTATCGGTACAGCCCCGCACAGTTGGAGAAAATGCACGGGAACCCTTGGCTCACCGACCGGGAGAGGGCGGCTTTTGAGTTGCACTATCGGCGGGGGTGGGCTATTGAGGACGTTGCCGCGGAGTTGGATGTCTCGCGGGGGACCGTGAATAATGATTTGGCGAGTATCAGGAGAAAAAGTCTGTGAAGAAGCCCCTGGGTGTGACCCAGGGGCTTGCCTTTTTAGATGTTCCAGGAACGAAATTCGCGCTCCCAAGGTTCTCCGTGCCAGAAGCTGGCATCAACGTTTTCGGCCTGTTTTGCTAGATCGCTGATCTCAGCGCCGATTTGTTTTTTTATCTCCGTGTGCCGCTCAGCGATTTTGAACTCGCTGTAATATTCATTGATGTAGGCAGCTGCGTCGCGGTATGCGTTTTCGCAGCGTTCGTTGTACTCCTCTTCCTCTGGCGTCTCCTCAAAATCTTCTCTCCACTCGTTCTCCTCATAGTAGTGATAGCGCTCACTATCATACTCCGGGAAAAACTTTTTTGCCAGATTCTCGATGGTTTGATCCTTGGCGGCAATCTCTGCCTCGCAGGCGATATTGCAGTGATCCCACGCGGTTTTTAGGCCGGTGTATTTTTCCTTCAGCCATTCATACATTTTTGTTTCCTCCTACGAAATCTGCTTGAACCGCACGATCTAGCAACAGCAGAATGTATTCCGGGCAAGGCGCTATTCCAAGCTCCCAGTTTTGCCAGGTGCGGTATGGGATTTTGTATCGCGCCGTGAACTCCTTTTTGTTCAGGCCGGTGGCGGCGCGAATCGCGGCAGGCGACAGCGCGTCCTGACTGTCTTTCTGGTGCTCCTCCACGGCGTGGACGATCCGCTGAATCAAATCGTCCCAGGTTTCACACCCCCCAAACCAGTCCTCGATCTCGCTGGTGATTTCCAGGCTGTCGCCCTTGTAGTCGTGTGCTGAGCGGCTCTCCTGCTCAAAATACATACGGATGTCGGTTACCACGCCGTCCTCCACATCCGCATAGGCATGATCTAGCATCCGATCCACACCATCCTCCAGGATATGGCCAGGAATTTTTCCCTGCACGACAATGTGACCGTTTCGCAGGGCGGGGCCGTAGGCATTCATGCAGCTACGGACACTTTTTTCTAGTTTTTTCATGGTGTTGCCTCCTCAATTCATTCCCTTAATCCAGTAGGGGTTAAATTTGAATGTTTTCATTTCGGGGTTGCTAGCCAGTTCAGAAACCAGCCAACTCCACTCTTTGAAATTAGGTGCTTCGGGATTGTACAGGCTGTAGCGGTCGCTGTTGTCTAACCACCAACCGGCGCGGGTTGCGCGGGAGATCAACCAGGCGAGTGCGTTGTTATTTTTGTTGATGCGGTCCTTGTATTTTTCTACCCGATCAAATCCACCCTTGGCGGCAGCTTTGCTAGCTAGTTTCTCGAAATGGGCGTTGTCGCGTTCAACCCATGCGATGTGGGCGGCGCGGATTTTCTCAGCCCACATAATCTGTTTCTCGCTCCCGGTTAAGGCAGGCAGCTTGTCCATCTTATTTTCCTCCTTTGCGGCCACCCAAGCCAGATGGAGGCAAAAACCAAACGAAACACGTCCAACAGGAATGGATTTGTAACGTCTCCAAGCGTCTCTCATGATTTTAGATCTGTTGTACTTCATGGTGTTTTCCTCCTTGGCTGTGTACCTTTCTTAACTGTCTTTATTATACACCAGCTAGGTATAAAGCACAATTGACATACTGCACAAATATACACCTGCTAGGTATACAAAATAACGAAACAAAAGCCCCCGCCGGTTTTCTGAGGCGTACCGGCGGGGGCGCGTCACTACATGTCCAGGGCCGAGCAGATGAAAGAACGTCTCCGGTCTGGGATGTAAACGAAAATGGAAACGTCATCCTCTCTGTCTCTCATGTCGTTGGAGCAAATCTCGCATTTTACCACTAGGAAACCCTCTGCGCCCTTGGCCTCATGGTATCCGTAGCCGGTGATCCGGCTATCTCTTCCGTCGCGCTTCTTGGCAAAGCTTTCGACCTTCTTGATCTCACTTCTCAGCAGCCCGTCAAATCCATTCATCACATTTCTTCTGGGGAAGGTGATGATTTTGGCCTCAACTTCGGCTTCTTCGGTGGGTTCCTGGACTTCGGGCATCTCCTCCTTGTCTGCGCTCAGGGCGGGGCACATGGAGTAGCGGCCCAGGGGGAAGATGGTCTCAGCATTGCGGTCTTCGGAAACCTGGACGTTTACGCGGCAGGTCTTGGTTTCCGTGCCGTCGCTGATGGTGATAGTCTTGGCGGTGCGCTTGGTAACGGTGTAGGTCCAAACACAGTTACGGTCGCAAGGGCTTGCCATGGTATAGGTTTTTCCAATCTCAAACTGTTTCATAATGATTTTCCTTTCTGCCCTCTGGGCTGTCCCGTTCTTTTCTATGGTCTTATTATATACGTTACAACGTATTTTGTAAATAGGCAAAGGGTACAAAGGTTACAACGTATTTTTGTTTATTTTGTACGTTGTAACGTAGCTGTTCTTTTTGTATAATTTGAGACAGGAGGTGATAAGGGAAATGGAGAAAAAAATAAACAGAACATCACAGGAAAAATGGGATAGCAACAACATGGCATATCAAACAGTTAAAGTACGAAAAACGTTGCTGGAACAATTCCGGGCTACCTGCGCTGAAAATGGTGATCCGGTAAATACGATCCTACGAAAAGCGATGGAAGAATACGTCGAAAAACATCAAAGATAAAAAAAGCCCCCACCGTGCTATAAAAGCGCCGGTGGGGGTTGCCTTTTCTCTGGAGGAGAATAAGGTGCCCATAAAATATCACATTCTCCCTGTCGAAACCCGTCCCATTTTGGGGGCGGGCTTTTTTGGGCAGAATTTGAGCATAAATTGAGCAGAAATTAGGCGTGGATTGGACAAGTGGGGGAGTGGCAGATGGTAAAATTTATCTAGAACGAGGGGTGATAACAATGGCTGCTTACACTGTGCCGAACTACAGCGGCAACTATCAAATGCCAAACCAGATGCAAAACGTGCAGGGCTACCAACAGAATCAGGTATACCAGCAGGGGCAGAACTACCAGCCCTCTATGATTCAGCAGAACAACAGCGGCTATATCTGCCGCCCAGTAACGGGACGGGAGGAAGCGGTTGCCATGCAGGTTGATTTCCTGGGGCCTGGTACGTTGATGCCTGATTTTCCCCACGGAATCATATATTTTAAGCGATTCAACCCAAACACTGGGGCGGCGGATTTTGCTGAATTCCGTTTAGCGCCGCCACAGCCGGAACCAAAACCGGCGCAGGGCGTAACGATGGACGATTTCAACGCCCTGGCAGATAGGGTTAGAAAACTAGAGAAAATGGAAGGTGGGATAAAAAATGATGCAAATGAACCCCATGATGTTTCTGATGCAGGCCGCTAGGAGCGGGAATCCTATGGGGATGCTGCAACAGCTAGCAGGCCAGAATCCACAGATTTCTCAGGCCATGCGGATGATGCAGGGTAAATCAACCCAGCAGTTGCGGCAGATGGCCCAGAACATGGCGAACGAGCGAGGCGTTAGCCTGAACGATGTGGCCCGGCAGTTAGGAATCACGATTCCTAGCAACCGGTAACATAAATTAACCCTTTCAGTTGGCGAATCTTGACAAAAATCGTCAAATCTAACTGAAAGGTGGTTTGTCGAATGGCAGACGAAATGATGACTGGTTATCTGGCCGGACAGGCTGATAACAACAACTGCAACGGCGGCGGTATGTGGGGCGGCGATGGTTCCTGGATTTTCGCATTCCTGATTATCGCCCTGATCTTCGGCGGCAACGGCTTCGGCTGGGGCAACAACGGCGCGAACGGCGGCGCTTTACAGGGGGCTATCACCCGCGCAGACCTGTGCGAATCCTTTAACTTCAATGGCCTTGATAACGCTGTTCGCGGCGTGCAGAGCGGCCTCTGCGATGGATTCTATGCCATGAATACCGGGATGCTGAACGGTTTCAATGGCATGCAGCAGGCGGTTTCTAATGGCTTCCACGGCGTTGATAACGCTATCTGCACCATGGGTTACCAGAACGCCCAGCTTATCAACGGCGTTACCCAGAACATGAACACCGGTTTTACCGGCGTGACGGCTGGCCTCACGGCTCTGGGTAATCAGATGCAGTCCTGCTGCTGTGACACTCAGCGGCAGGTCGAACGTGGATTCTGCGATACCAACTATAACGCCGCTACCAACGCCCGTGATATCATCCAGTCCACGCACAACGACACCGACCGTATCATTGCGCGGATTGACCAGATGGAAACCGCACGGCAGGCCGAGAAGATCGCGGCATTGCAGGCCGAAAACCAGGGGTTGAAATTTGCCGCTTCCCAGGCCGCACAGAATACCTACCTTGTGGCGTCCCAGGCGGACCAGACGGCGAAAATCATCAACGCTATCAATCCGCCCCCTATCCCGGCCTACCAGGTGCCCAACCCCTACACCGGGAACGCCTGCGGCTGCAATAGCGGCTGCGGTTGCTAATCCAACACATTCCGGCTATGCCGTGATACTAAAGGCGGCAGGCTAAAACCTGCCGCCTGTTTTTGAAGGGGAATAAAATGTTAGATTTCAACGAATTCCAAGATTTCCAGAACATAATTTGGCGTAGCAGAATGACCAATGCAGCAAGTAAGTCAGGTGATGGCTTCGGTTTGGGGTGCTCTTCTACACCGGATTACCAGCAGGACAACAGCAGTGAATTTTTCATGTTCGCGGCAATTATGATAATTTTCGGCGGCGCATGGATGCGTGAAATTTCCGAAAAGCTTGATGAACTGAAAGGAGAGAAAAACAATGGCCTGTAAGACGATTTGCCGCCTGTGCGACAAGCTGGTGATTTCCCAGGCGGTGAACTATTCCGCCGCGTCCGGGCTAATCATCAATATTCCAGCAGGTAGCTACACCAACGGGCAAAAAGCCTGCTTGGTGATCGCCCAGAACATCCCGGCGGCGGCTACTATCAATGCACCTGTATTCATCACTATCGGCACCGGTACCCAACTGTACCCGCTGAATCGTGCAGACTGCACCCAGGCAACGGCCTGCAACCTGCGAACTAGAACACGGTACAGCACCAGAATTTCGACAACGGCCACGGGTGGCGCTTTCAAACTGCTGGGCCGTCCATGCTGTGCGCCCAACAACACTCTGGCTTCCATTGATGGAACGGCCCCAACGACTAACGAAGGAGGCGGCGCAGGATGAGTAAATTTAGCAGAATGATGCTCCTAAACTCTGGTAGCAAAAAGACTTCCGATGATCGCGAGGAAAACGAACGCCGCAACTGGCAGGAACACCGCCACAACTACGATGTAGATGATCGTTTCCGTGATACCAATGGCCGCGAACGCTACGACAATGGCCGCTACGCGCCCCAGGACACTATGCCCTATTACTACCCCCCTTATGGAGGCTACGACGCTAGAGAAGGGCGTGAACCTGGCTATACGTGGACTAGAAACGGCGGATACGCGGAACCCACCAAAACAACCCGCCCCATTGGGTTCGAGCGCGGTGACGGTCCTTATATGGGCGGCGCAGATGCTACCGTTCCCCGGTACAACGAAATGGAACATATGCCCGGAAACCGTGCCATGACCGGCGGTGCAGAATCCAACGTTTCGCCGCGTTTCGACATGCAGATGGCCCAAGAGTGGACGCGCCGGATGCAGAATGAGGATGGCACCACCGGCCCACACTGGACGATTGACCAAACCAACAAGGTGATGGAACAGCGCGGGGTAAATGAGGACCCTGTTAAGTTCTGGGCGGCGATGAATATGATCTATTCCGATTTCGTCAATGTAGCCAAAAAGCTTGGCATTTCTAACGTAGATTTCTACACTGAAATGACCCGTGCTTTCCTGGATGATAAGGACGTTTCGGGGGATAAACTGGCAAAATATTATGAATATGTTGTGAAATAACGAATAAACAACCGAATCCCCCAGATTTTTCCAAAATCAAAGAAACGGCCAAGGATTTTGACTAAAATTTGACTAAAACCTGGGTGTATTTCGGGGCATCTCAGGGGCCTTCAAAGTACCACCAAAAACAGCAAAAAACCGTTGAGAATCAAAGGAAATCCTTGAAACTCAACGGTTTTCTGTTTGGCGGAGAAGGAGGGATTTGAACCCTCATCGAATCGTTGGAAATCAACAGCTTTTCGGCCTTTGACTAAAATTTGACTATCATTTGCGTTTTGGGGTTTCAAACGCATAATCTGCGTTCCGTAGCTGTTCGTTGACCTTGCTGGCCTGAACGTCCCGAATGTGTGTATAAATATCCTTGGTGGTGGATTCTTGGGCGTGTCCCAATAATTTTTGTGCATCTTTTGTTCTGACATCCTCTTCATACAGCAGGGTTGCGTATGCGTGGCGGATGGGATGTGGGGTACAGGCCACACCGGATTCTTGGGCATAGGTTGCCCATTTTCCTCCGAAAACGCCGTCTGTCATCAATTTCCCGTTATCATCCGGGAATATCAAACCCTTGCCTTTCTGATCGATGATCTTATCTTCCAAGGCTTTTAGTAGTGGTACAGGGCGGGTGCCAGCTTCCGTCTTGGGCTTTTTTATCTTTTTCACCCCCAATGCGGCTACCCTGGACTTGGTAACGTAGATCAGCTTTTTTTCAAAATCCACGTCCTCCCAGCGCAGGGCCAGTAATTCGCTTCGGCGTAGGCCGGTGTACAGCACCCAGTAGGCGAACATCCCGAACGTACACTCTGTTGAATGAATCACCCGTTTTATATCGTCATCGCTGGCTATTATGTGTTTGCTTTTCGGCAGGCCCGCCGGTATTTCTATATCACGGCAGGCGTTGAATCTCGTGTATCCATGCGCTACGGCATATTTGAATACCATGTTGATGATAGAACGCTGGGTACTGGCCGTGTTTTTGGCCGGGTGCATTTCTTCGACGAATCGCAACAGAAAACCGTTGATATCTACAGGTTCGATGTCGCTGATTTTCCAATCGCCAAAAAACTCCATGGCCCGGCGCAATGGGGCGTAGTAGGATTTTTTTGTGTTAATATCCAATTTTTCCATGTAATTCTCTCGCCATTCCTGGGCAATAGCGCCGAATTTTTGCGCCTGCTCCTGTTCTTCTTCGTACTGGTTAATCTTTTCCAGCACTTCCCGTTTTGTCCTGCCATAGAAAAATTTGGTTTTCTTTTGGCCGTTTACAACAATAGGCAGAGTTTCCTGCCACCTTCCGTCTGCGCGTTTGTACATTGAATTTTCCTCCTGTGTGTGCTACACTAGCAGGGACTGGCAGCGTAGCAGCGTTGTCTAGTCGGGTTTATAAGGGGAGCTGCCTGCACTCGAATTTTGGGCGGCTCCTCTCTTTTTGTTCAATATGTCCATGCTCTGCCCTTGCATTGGTACAGCGTCCCTGCTATACTGGTACCGATGCAACACGGAGAAGTTGAAAAAGTTGCAGTTTTCTCCTAGCCGTGGGGGCTAGGTGCAAGAAAGCCGTCTGGGAATTCAGGGTCCCGGACGGCTTTTCTTTTTAGCTTAATTGTGCAGGATCAAATTCCTGTGTTGCTTTGTCAGCGCCGCCAAGGAAAACGCTCAATTCAAATTCTACCTTAGATGTTGTGTTGGGTAATTCGTAGGCAAGCTGAAAATCTTGGGTAGTTCCAGGGCGAATATCCTTCCATTGTGCGTCCCCGTCATAAACACCATCCCGATCTTCGACGGCAGCGTTTTCTAACTGTACGCCGTCCTGGAACGCCTGCCCCATCAAAGTTGCCAGCGCGGACGTGGTTTCTTCGCTGTTATTCGTCCAGGTGCAATCAACGATGATAGCATCGTTTCCTTCTATATCTTTCGTAATAGAAGCACCCTTGACAGAGAAATCATAGCTATCAGTGGAAATGCTGGCAGTATCTTTGGATGTTTCTTCGTCCTTGGCAGTGTCGGCGGTCTGGGTGGTATCCCCTGCGCTGTTTCCACTGGTATCAGTTGTCGTGCCAGCATCACCACCGCCACAAGCGCACAGCGTCAGGGCCAGTGCGGAACCGAACAGAATAGCGGCTATATGCTTTTTCATTGGGCACCGTCCGCTTTCTCCAGGGTGGCGGTGATGGTGCTACCGTCCACAGTCACGTCATAGGTGATCTTGCCGTCCTGGTAGGTGAATGTCTTGGTTTCGTCCGGGGATGCCATGAGCGCGGTGCTAGTCTGCTCTGTGTCGTTCTGGGAATCCCAGGTGTAAGGTTCATCTGCCGTGGTGGGTGCGGTGTAGGTACCAGCCCAGTACAGCATAGAATCACCATCTACCACCCAATCGACCGTGATGGAATCGTCGGTGATGGTGGCTTTCTGGCTCACCTCATCGGACAGTTTGGCTTCCCATTCGCCCACCAAACTAGGTGGGGTTGCCTGCTTGGAATCTGCTGCCGGTGCATCCGTCGTGCTGCCACTGCTCCCACAGGCGCACAAGGACAGCATCAACAGGGTACCGGTCAGGCCTGCTAAGACTCTTTTATTCATTTTTACCTCCAAATATATTTATTGCCGCCCTCCAGCGGCTTGGGTACACAGTAAAAGGACGTTCTGCTAAAATGTGTCCATCATCCAAAGACAAGTAAGCCTTTACTTTATTACCAAAAAGTGGTAAATTCTTAGATAGAACAAAATCTTCCCTTCCCAAATACCGAACGAAACAGGTGAGTATAATGGAAAGGACGCTTTTGATGGCGCAGATTCGTGCAGTTTTGGAAGGGCTGAACGAACGGCAGTTGCACATTGTTTACCGGTGGCTTTTGCAATTCCACGGTAACGCAGGAACGGGGAGGATCACATGAAATACACAACCACTTACGGAAACAACGACAAACTAACCGAAATCATCAATCAGTGTGCCGAACCGCGCAGGGTGCTAACCCTGCTTGCCCTTCTGGTCGAACCAGGTCCGAATCAAAGAAACAATACCAGAAAGAAATTCTAGATCGGCGTCGGTCAAATGTTCGCCGGGCTGGGTAATACCGAGGGCCACTAGAACATTTTCGACATCTTCCTTAGAAACAAGATCCTTCTGCTTCGCAGGCTGCGGGGCAGGGGGGTCTTTTTCTATTTTGTCTGTCAGACCGATAAGGAAATCAACCGTCGTATTGCAAAGTATGGAAATAGGGATAAGATACTCTGTTTTTGGGTCCGATCTTCCTGTTTCGTATCCGCTCAGTGTAGTCAAAGCTACACCGAGTTTATCGGCAAGTTCTTTTTGTGTAAAGCCTGCATGGATACGCGCTTCTCTTATTCTTAGCTTCATTTTTTGATTCTCCTTGTACTCCTTGGTACGTTTAGAATATAACATACGAAAGTCAGAATGTCAACGGAAAAATTACGAGATTTGCGTAATTTTTTTCTAAAAACCCTTGACAATTACGAGAAACGCGTATATACTAGCATTGTGATTACGAGAAACGCGTACCGCAAGGAGGTGACAAAAATGACTTTTCCTAATATCGAGGCGGAACGTGGCCGAAAAGGTATCCCGAAGTACAAGGTTGCCCAGATTTTGGGTGTCACCCCGGAAACCTATAACAGTTATGTGCGGGGCGTTACCTTTATCCCGGCAAACAATCTGATTAACTTGTGTAAGCTGTTCGGTTGTTCGTCGGACTACCTGCTCGGTCTTAGTGACAGACGCGAGAGCCGCTGAAAGGAGGCGATATCATGGCGAAGAAGTTTGTAGTGAAACCAGAGAACGGCAAGGTTGCCGTCCTGGTTGATGGGACGGAGATCGAGGACGTTACCGCCTACACCATCCGGGAACACGCCGAGAACAGCTATGCGGAAGTCACGCTGTCCTTCATTGTGTGGGACAAGTGGCTGGTGTTCAAGGGTGAGGATACCGACGGGCCAAAGAAACCTGACCCGGCCTATCTGAAAGTCCTACAAGAGGACCTGGCCCACGCAAAAACCAGGCTGGAAAACGCCGACCCGGAAGGTAAGCTGTACGCACTGCAAGTGCTGTACGAAGTAGCGCGGGAGATCGACCGCTACATGGCTTACAACAAGGAAAGGGGGAAGGAAGATGGAGAAAGCAACGTTTCACGACCATCTGACCCGTCTCCGGGAACTGTTTCCTGAGCGGGAGACGATCACGGTGGCGGAAGCCGCCCGACTGGTGGGGTGTAAGCCCCAGACCTTGCGGGAGAGCCGCGATTTCCCGATGAAGCCCGTTGGACGGGCGAAGCGGTACCATGTGGTACCAATCATCAACCTGGCCCGTTGGATGGCCTGTTGAAAGGTTGGTGTAGGAAACGCGAAGGAAATATGTGCTGACCGATGAGGTTAAACGAATCGGCGATAAAAAGCTGTATCGCATTCGTGCTGCGGTATCGTTTGGGGACGTAAAGGAATGGGACAAAGGGGGATTTGTTCAGTCCACCGCGAACCTGTCCCATGCAGGAAAGTGCTGGATATACGACGGTGCATGTGTGTTTGATTATGCGCGTGTTTCCGATGATGCTATCGTCTGCGAAAACGCCTGGGTATACGAACGGGCGAAAATCAAGGAACGTGCCTGGGTTGGTGGAAACGCCGAAGTCTACGGTTTCACCACGATAACGGGCGAGGCATGGATTGGAGACGATGCCGTTGTATCCGGCAGGCAAATAATAACAGAATGAAAGGGGAACAGTAATGACTACTGTACAGGAAATCAAAACCCGCAACACCGAGCGGGAATGGGCTGATATCGAGGCCCTGGTGCGGGCTATCAGCCCCACGCTGGAGAAGAACGCCAAGAATCGGCGTGACGAGGAAGTCCGCAAGGCGCGGGAGGCTCGGAGGAAGCGTATCCGCAACCGGCGCAAGGCGAACATCAACGCTGCCTTGCATAACGCCGGTATCCCGCTGCGGTTGGTGTGATCGCCATGAAGCACGAATTCACGGTGTCCACTCAGAGGCCGTGGAGGGACGCCAAAACTGGTGATGCTGAACGCCGTGGGCCATATCGCAAGGGCGAAAACCCGGAGATGGTTGAAATTTGCCTGAAATGCCCACGCGAGACGTGTAGGCCGAATGGCTGCAAGTATTTGCAGAATCAACGGGAGAAATTCCCTATCCCACCACACTTTGCTGTTCGGCTTCGGGCTGGGTGGTCAAAAGCCAAACTAGCCCGGCAGTACGGCGTTACGGTCTACCGGGTGCGGAAGTGGGCTGAAAAGCTTGGGAAATGAAAATGCCGCCCACAGGGGCCGAACACCCTGTAAGCGGCAAGCAAAAGAAAACTACTGATAATATACCAGAAAGGACGGGAGTTGTCAAATGGAAAACAATGAACAGAAATGGGAACTGTTTCCGATGAATGTCAACATTTCGTTGCCTTTGGAAAAGGCGAAAATGTTCATCGCGGCTAATTTCGATGATTTCATCGACTATCTGATCGGCAATCACGGTTACGCGGTGTACCGTTATTTCGCCGAACGCGACGAACAACTTAAAGGCTGGATTCGAGAAGGGGGTATGGCAGATGACGCTTTTTGAGATCGACGCCGCAATCCTGGCGGCTATCGCCCACGGAACAGACCCGGAAACGGGCGAAATCAACAATCTCGACGAGTTGATTAACCTGCAAATGGAGCGGGACAAGAAAATCGAGAACATCGCTTGTCTGGTGAAGAACCTGAAAGACGATGTGCGCGGCCTGAAAGCGGAGGCCCAGGCCCTCACCGAGCGCCGCCGGGTGGCGGAGAACAAAGTTGCACGGCTGGAAGCCGTACTTGATGAAGCTCTGGATGGGCAGAAGTTTAGCACCCCTCGCTGTGTGGTGTCCTTCCGGAACACCAAGGCGGTAGAGGTGGAAGACCTGGATGCTGTGTTGAAGTGGGCCTGTAAGGAGTGCCGAGAGGATGAGTTCATCCGCTACAAGACACCCGAAATCAACAAGAGCAATTTAGGAACTTACCTGAAATCCGGTGCAGATGTTCCAGGTGCTAGGATCGTGGAACGGCGCAGTTTGGCGGTGAAATGATGGACAACATGGAACTGTATAACGCATTCCGGGAAGTGCCGGAAAACGCCAAGAAAAGCATCAGGGGCGGCCGCTTGAAGGGTATGACCGACATCAATCCCATGTGGCGCATTCAGGCATTGACGGAACAATTTGGCCCCTGTGGTATCGGCTGGCGGTACGAAATCACCAACAAAATTTTACAGCCTGGAGCTAGTGGCGAGATCGCTGCATTCGTTGATATCATGCTGTACTACGTTGATGAGGATACCGGAGAGACCAGCTCCGGAATTCCTGGAACCGGTGGCTCAATGTTTGTCGCCAAAGAGAAGAACGGCATGTACACCAGCGATGAGTGCTTCAAAATGGCCCTTACGGATGCTATCAGCGTGGCTGCAAAATCTCTGGGTGTTGGGGCGGATGTTTACTGGCAAGCTGGCCGGACGAAGTACAACAACCCGGAACCGGCAGAACAAACCACTCTGCCAAAATGTGAACAGTGCGGCAGTGATATTATCGCTACGTTCTCCAAGAAGGGGCAACTCCTCAGCCCTAATTTCCTGGCTGACTACAGCCGGAAAAAATTTGGGCGGTGCCTGTGTTCCGATTGCATGAAACATGCAGAACAACAGGATGAAAGCGCCGGATGAGAACGCCAACGGAGGTGCTGCAAGGCCGTATTGTTGATTACGATGAACGAACGGCAGAGCTGGTTATTCGGGTGCCCTACCGCGATTGGGAGTTAATGACTAAGCGGCAGTACAAGAAGTGCTTGGTGCAGCCCATTGATAGCAGGCCACTATCTGACAGGCAACGTAAGGCCTGCTACGCCCTAATCGGTGAGATAGCCGACTACACCGGCGAAGGGAAAGACCCCACCAAAGAGCGGATGAAGCTGAAATATCTGATGGAGGATACCCAGGCCATGGGGGAAACGCTGTTTTCCCTATCCAATGCCCCCATGTCCCTAGTGTGTGGGTTTCAACGGTTCCTTGTGCGGTTCATTCTGGATTGGGACATTCCCACCCGGTTCCCGCTGTTGGATATGGTGGACGATGTTGGCGATTACCTGTATCACTGTCTGCTGGCAAAAAAATGCTGCATCACCGGTAGGCCAGCCCAACTCCACCACATTGACCGGGTGGGCGCAGGGCGAGATAGGACGGACATCGTGCATGAGGGGATGGAGGTTTTACCTCTGTCCCCGGAGATGCACCAGCTGGCCCACACCATGCCGGACAGCGAGTTTTTTGAGCGGTACCACCTGCCGGGTGGTATCGTCCTGGATAAAACGCTGTGCAAAGTCTGGCGCCTGAAAACCAAAAAGAAAGAAGGATAACCCATGGTAAATCATGTGATCTTGCAGGGCCGTTTAGTGGCCCAGCCCGAACTGAAACACACCCAGAACGGCGTAGCTGTTACGTCCTTCCGGGTGGCTTGGAGCCGCAAGTACAAGGAAACAGAAACCAAGTTGTTTCTCAACTGCGTGGCGTGGCGGGGCACCGCTGAGATGATTTGCAAATATTTTGCAAAGGGCCAGGAAATCGCTGTAGAAGGTGAGTTGAACACCAGAGGCTACACCGACCGGGACGGGAATGATCGGCAGGTGACGGAGCTGATTGTTTCGCAGGCTCATTTCTGTGGGCCGAAGAGCGGCGGGAGCAACCAGCCGAGCGGGAACTATACTGAACCGGAGTTCAGCGACCTCACGGGAGATGATGGAGAGCTGCCATTCTGATATGGAAGTTCTAGGGAGGGAAACGGAATGGCAAAGTGCTATGTAAAGGCGTTTTTTGATTGGATTGAGCAGGTTTCGGCGCTGGAAGACGATGAAAAAGGGCGGCTTTTTGTGGCTATCCTGGAATACGCTAGATCGGGCGAAGTGCCTGATATGCAAGGGCGCGAGAGCATCTTGTTCCCGGTTTTTAAGTCCCAGATTGATCGGGATATGGAAAGTAGTGCAAGGCAGTCCGAAAATGGCAAAAAGGGCGGACGTCCTAGAGCCAAAACAGAAAGCGAAGAAAACCAAAACAAACCA
>ERZ1034855.101-NODE-101-length-46223-cov-9.662104_pt1 | contig 46223 bp, 34 predicted proteins | sample MGYA00520699_ERZ1034855 | MGnify/ENA primary metagenome ERZ1034855 (study PRJEB33766, sample SAMN09781730) | gut metagenome | biome: gut microbiome | host: Homo sapiens | place: Madagascar | study: EMG produced TPA metagenomics assembly of the PRJNA485056 data set...
AAAGAGGGCGGGGCGATCGCGGCGGGGCGGGGCGTCGGCTGCAGGACGGGGTGATCGCAGCGGGGGATCGTGACTGCGAGCGCAGCGTGCCGCAGGGCAAGGCGCTCTGCTGCGGGATAAGCTGCCACCGCAGAGCGCAACGAGATGCCGTGCCGGCACGCGGGACCGTCGGCAGCAATGCGGAGTGCGCTTACGCAACCCGGCCCCAAGCCTTTCACGCATAAGGCCCAGCACCCGGCGAGCGCCGAACGACGGCAAGATCCGCGCGCCGTGCATGATCTGAGGGGCCCGCGCAGCGAAAAGGGCCCCTTCCTGGCAAGATATTCGCGCGGTGCATCCCCGAACGCCCGTTTGCGGGGCTTTTCGGATGCACGGCGCGCATATCTTGCCGAAGCCAGCTCGTTTTGGATGCACGGCGGCGATATGTTGCCAGGAAGGGGCGCTTTTCCCGTCCGAGGCCCCTTCGGGAACGCATGAAGTGAAAAAGCTGCCACGGATCGCCGCCCGGGAACGCATCACGGCGAGATCTTGCCATGGCCGACAGCCCGAAAACGCATCGCGGCGAAATATTGCCACTGTCGGACGCTGGGGAACGCATTTCGCGAGCATTTTGCCATCGGCGAGCTCCTGGACACCCGGCCACGGGACTGCCGGCTGCGAGCTGGACCACCGGCAGCGCACGATCTGCCGCGAACCGCCTTTCAACCGCAAGAACAAGCACCGTGCCGAAAACAAGAATGAACCCGTTCACTCCGACATTTCCCCGTTACTGTACAGTTATCGGTTTTATTTGTTACGTAACAAATATTTAGCTTTAGAATCAACCCACTTGTGAAAAAGCAGAGGAGATCGATTCTCTCGGAGAATTGATGGCCCCTCGTGATGCGAAAGGAGACTTGCTGTGACAGCGGAAGACATGCGCACAGACCTGTTGGAACGCATCCTTGCAGCTCATAAGTCTTTTTACGACATCAGGAGAGACTATCTTTTTGAAGGTCGCACCTTCCCCGCCTTCGCGGAATACCACACCTACGGCGAAAAATACGTGCTGGTAAAACGCGCAAAGCTCTGGGAAGTGAACACGCACGACTTCATGTTCTTCGAATGCGTTGACGAGCTCGACGAAGCACAGCTTGCTGAAGAGATTTCCTTCATGCAGGAAAAGGCCCTCCGCAAAGTTGATGCCGGACCGAACCATATGTCCTCTGCCCTTTCGCTCGTGATCATCGCCAACCGCACAACCGAAGCAGCGCGCAAACTCGCGAAGAAAACGCGCTTCCACAAGGAATACCGCTTCGGTTTTCGCGGTTGGACCGACCTCCGCCTAGCCGTGGTAGACCTTTCCCTGCCCACAGGCAAAAGCGTGGTTGTCAACAACGCCGGAAAACAGCTGAAAGAGGTGCTTTCCGGCAACTTGGCATTGATCAAGTAAGGTCCCAAAACAAGAAAGGTTCAGAGATGAACGCAATGATCGTCCTCCTGGGCGGCCTTGCCATCCTCGTAATCGGCTACGTGCTGTACGGCGGATGGCTGGCAAAGCAGTGGGGTGTCGACCCCAAGCGCCCCACCCCTGCGCAAGAAATGCACGACGGCGTAGACTACGTGCCCACCAAGCCCTACATCTTGCTTGGCCACCACTTTTCCTCGATTGCTGGCGCAGGCCCCATCAACGGCCCCATTCAGGCTGCCGTATTTGGCTGGGTTCCCGTTCTGCTGTGGGTATTGATTGGCGGCATCTTTTTCGGCGCTGTGCATGACTTCGGCGCTCTGTTCGCGTCTTTGCGCCACAAGGGCCAGACCATCGCAACGGTTATCGCCGAAAACATCGACGACACGGCAAAGAAGTTGTTCTGCATCTTCGCCTACCTGACCTTGGTCCTGGTTGTTGCCGCGTTCGCTTCCATCGTTGCCAACACCTTCGCCGTAAACTTGGCAAACGCAACCGAGGCTTCCAATCTGGCAAATCAGCGCACCGCGATGATTTCTGTGCTGTTCATCTTTGTAGCAATCGTATACGGCCTGGCCACCCGCGGCCGCGAAATCCCCACCGCCGCCAACATCATCATCGCCATCGCAATCATCGTTGTTCTGGTTGCCGTCGGCTACAACTTCCCCCTGATCTCCTTCGATTACACCACGTGGATGATTCTGCTGGGCGTATACATCATGGTTGCCGCCGTTGCTCCTGTATGGATTTTGCTGCAGCCCCGCGACTTCCTGAGCTCATTCTTGCTGTACGGAATGATCGCCCTTTCGCTCATCGGCATCGTGGGCGCCTCCATCACCGGCGATGCAGCCAACCTGCAAATCCCCGCATTCACCGACTTCTACGCAACAAATGCTGCGGTTGACGCAAACGGCAACGCCATTATCGACCCCGCTACCGGCAAGGCCGTAGTGAACAAGGCTGCCGCATCCGGCTTCCTGTTCCCTGCCCTGTTCATCACCATCGCTTGCGGTGCAATCTCGGGCTTCCACAGCCTGGTTGCTTCCGGCACCACCTCTAAGCAGTTGGACAACGAGAAGAACGCTCGCCCCATCGCTTACGGCGGCATGCTGATCGAATGCCTGCTGGCAATCATCTCCCTCTGCGCCGTTGGCTTCGTTTGGACGAAGTACTGCGCAGGCGGCTACGCATCCCCAACCGCCGTTTTCGCAGGTGGTCTGTCCCAAATGCTGGCTTGCATCCCTGGCCTTGAAAACATCGAAGGCATTGCCTACACCCTGCTGATCCTGGCTGTTTCCGCCTTCTGCCTCACTTCGCTCGACACGGCAACCCGCCTGGGTCGCTACATGTTCCAGGAGCTGTGGGTACCTGCCGGTAAGTCCATGGACGAAGCCACGGGCGCTCGTAAGGTTCTGACCAACCCCTACGTTGCAACCCTTGTTACTGTAGTTCTGGGCGTCGGCCTCGGCATGACTGGCTACACCATCATCTGGCCTCTGTTCGGCGCTGCCAACCAGCTGCTTGCCGCCCTCGCCCTTTTGGCAGTATGCGCATGGCTGGGCAACGCAGGCCGCAACAACAAGATGTTCTACATCCCCATGGTATTCATGCTGGTTGTTACGCTCACTTCGCTGGTCATGACGCTGCAGGCCAAGTGCACTGCACTTATGGCTGGCGCCGGCGATCCGTTCGCCGCTGGCGTTCAGGCAGCACTCGCTGCCGTGCTCTTCGTACTGGCTGTCATCTTGGCAGTTAAGGGCGCAAAGACCATCTTCGGCAAGAAGAAGGTCGCCGCGGAATAACGCTGCAAATTGGGAGAATTGGGAAAGATAACCCTTCCCAACCCAACAAACAGGGCCTTGCCTGCAATGAAAATTCGCAGGCAAGGCCCTTCTTTTTTACACGGTGTTTAAGTGGGAAAATGGTACCTGTCCCTATTTTCCCAGATACTCCAACTGGGCGCGGATGCTTCGAATGGAAGGCATGCGCAAAGCAGGATTCACGCCCTGATACACCACGTCGAACAAGGCATCGGGATCGGCGGGTGTGCCCGCGTTCAGCGCTTCTTTCACCTGATCCAAACGATCAACACGATGCTTTCGCGTGGCTTCAATAATTGGCAGCGGGTTGTCGATAGGGTACCCGTGCCCAGGATAGAAGCGTTGCACCCTTCTTTCGCGCACCAACTGTTCAAGCACATCAAGGCTTGCAAAATAGCTGGCCAGCACCCCATCGGGATGAAACACCACCGTGGGTCCATGGCGAAACAGCACATCGCCCGTAAACAGAGATTGCTCTGCGGGATAAAGCAGGCCCACCGAATCTTCCGAATGCCCAGGCAGGGCAACAATCTCGAACTTCGGCGCCCCTTCAAAGGGGCGGAATGGGCCCTTCGGAAGCGCCTGGACGTCAGCACTCCAGTCAGCTTTTTCCTCACAAGAACGAGGCAAGCACCCCGAATCCAATTCTCCCGCTGCCCCGACTTCGACCGAACCTGCGTCCTCGGCACTCTCCGAGCACATACACTTCACGTCGGCGCACTTCGCGAAGCCGCGCTTCTGCAGCAGCTGTTCGATACGGCTTGTGCGCGGCGCGTACACCGGAGCGCCCGTTGCCGCAACAAGTTCGGGAATTCCCTCGATATGATCGGGGTGGTCGTGCGTGGCAACAATAGCTCCAATTCGCAGCCCCGCCTCAACGCATGCCGTCAGGATGCGTTGAACCTGCTCGCCAGCAGGAGCGGGGTCTATTACCACGCATTTCTCGGCGCCAGGCTCCGCAACAATCCACGAATTAGTTCCCACGTACGTCATGGGGCTGGGATTGTTCGCGCGCAAGCACTGAACGCGCGCGCTTACGCGCCCACCGCACCAGGGCTTTTCGTCCTCAATGAAACCCACCGCTCAACTCCTTCTCTCGCATGCCGGCAAGAAGCGCCCGTCTTGTCACATTGTCTATTTGCGCCTTGGGAAATCGCAATGCAGCATAAACGTGCCGTCTTCCTTCTTGATGGGATACGACATGAAGCGCGTAAGTCGGCGGCGCGTCTCGACAAATTCTTTCGCGTTTTGAGCCGAAGCGATGCAAGTGAGGTTGTAAACGGTTGGCGCCAGCACCAGCCAATTGCCTGCGTCACCTGCACGCATAGCGTACGCGGGAGTTACCCAGTCGGCAATCTGCGCTTCGCTTGTTTCGCCATCGGCCACCTGGCCTTCTGGCATAAGGGCAGAAAAGAAGAACGTATCGTATCGCTTCGTTTCAAATTCAGGCGTGCAGAAGTTCGAGATAAGGCCCAGCAAATCGGTGCGCAAAACCAACCCACGCAGAATAAGCATGTCGGCGAAGGCAATCTCGTGGTTTTCCAGAGCGGTGCGATCTTCCTGCCAAGAAGGGTCGCTCAAATCCTGCACCACCGAATGCTCGTCGGGGCCTGCCAGCAAAACGCCGCACTCTTCGAACACTTCGCGCGCGGCAGCAACAACCACGCGTCGCGCCACATCCTCGGTGCAGCCCATGAGCTCAGCCCATTCGGCAGGAGCGGGCCCACACCACGGGAGATTAGGGTTCGAATCGCGATCGTCAACTCTGCCACCAGGGAAAACAACGGCATCGGGAACAAATTCCATCGTCTTTACGCGACGAAGCATAAACACTTCCAGTTCCTGGCCGGTTGGGAAATCGGGCGGAAAATGATCGCTTTCGATGCGATATTCCGTCTGGAACGGAGCCGAATCACGCACCAGCATTACCGTTGCCGCATATTTGGGCTGCACCGGCTCAAACCCTGGCTGAAGCGAAGCCTCGATCTTCGAAAGCACGCTTTCCCTCGCCTTGAACTCGACCGAACCACCCTGCAAATCCACTCGCATAGCACCCTCCTTTTCGCCGCTTCCCGTTGCGGCGCGTCATTCGCTTTCTATGATACGGTGCGCGCTGGTCTTGCGCCAGAATCAGGATGCGAGGCAACCAACATCAACAAGCCTCGTGTGATGCAGAGAGCTGGACAACCGGTTCGCCAAATCGGGGCACTGGCCAACCGAGCCAAGCATGCCCGTTCGCCGGAGTCCGCCGCCAATGCACGCCACCTTAGCAGCTACACGACAAAGCTGAACATTTCGCCCCAGTTTCGCCGCAAGACAAAATCGGCAGTGCAGTTGATGTTGTCATACACGATGGACCATTGCGTATTGCTGGTGATGTCTTCTGGGTTTGGCTCCTGCGAAGAACCGCGCAGCGCCTTCCAGGCAACTTCCTTCGTTTGCGGCTGCGCACCATCAAGCACCTCGGCAATGGCGAGCGCGCGTTCTTTACCATGCCCTAAAGCACCGTTCTTCTGATTCGGCAGAACCTCATTGGCATAGCACGCATAATAGTTGGTGATTTCGCGCGCATGCGTAACGACCATAGGGCGCGCAGGATTTTGCGGGTCGTACTCAACAACGCGGCTGTCTCCAGAAGCATCGTTGATGAAGAAATGGTAGTCGCGGCCAGCCATGGCAACCATATCGTACGAGCCCAGCAAGTCTACCGCTTCCTGCGTGCTTGCCGCCCTATCAAGCACCAAACGAATGGCCAGTGAGGTATTGATTTTCGGCTTGCCGCTGTTTTGCCTGGTAGGTAGGCTATCAAGGGTAAGCACCGCAATGGATACGCCCTTTTCGTTGATGCCATCAAGACTCGCGAAGGGCCCCAACATCGCCACAACTTTACTTTTCAGGCTTTCCTCGGGCATGTTAGCGCCCAAATTGTTCAGCGCCGAAAAAGAAATGGACGCATACCCGTCCTTCGGATGCGTGCGAACCAAAAGCGCAGAGGTATCGTCTTTGAAATCGTAGTTGCGACCCATCAAAACGCTGCTTGGGGCTTCGGCGCAAAACGCACTGCAGGCGAACTTCGGCGCCTCGACCTTTACGGGAATCCCAGGGAATACCTGCTTGCACACCGCGTCGATATAGGCCTGGTCGTCTTCAACCCCTGACTTGATAATGGCGTCAAGGTCGTAACGATACGCAACCGTGCTCTCATACAGATTGTACGCACCGGCAAAACTGGACAACTTCTTCAGCGAGCAAAGCGTCTTAATACGTGAAGCGGCCAACGCCCCAGTCGCAACCGCGGCTACCGCACCGATAGACGCCGCGCACAGCAAACCCACCTTCGCCGTTTTGGAATCACCTGCGAAAACACCCATGCGAGCTCCTATCCCCAAGATCAGCAGATCACTTTTGCCGCCATCGTACCAGCAGTTATGCAAACTGACTCAACGTATGGCGCATTCCTTTTCATTATTCTAGGGCAACCAGCAAACGTCTATCCCGTCACGCTGCAGGGGGGGGTAACTGCGCTATTAATGGCACAAAGGTCAATCTGGTTCCGTCGCACCACGGGAGGGCAACAATTGCACAATCAAGCGATACGGATGGCCCATCCGGTTTTGCCACCCTACCGGATGGCAAGTAATTGGTATCCGATACCTGCAAACCGCCGCGTGGCGATTCTGCCGCCCCACAGAAAGGCAATAAGCCTGCGTCTTTCGGGCTGTTATTCGGCGGACTCTTCCTCGCCGAATATTTGCGCTTGAAGCTCAAGATCAAAGGTGCCAGATATCACATCGAAAAGCTGCTTCACAGCAACCTTTGCGATGGAGCGCAAATCTTGCTGTTTTATGCCCTCAATGATGGCTGCACGCTCTTCTGCCGGCACATTCAGCGCAGAGAGGCTCATCTGCAGATAGCGCTCGATTTTCACGTCAAGAGGAAAATCGTCGCTGCACGGGCGCAGCATAAAGCCAAGCATCAGACCCGATGTTCCGATGTCCATCTGGTAGAAATCCTCTTCGTCGAATGAAGGGTTGTACTGTTGGAAGCTTTTCTGAAGATGCTTCGCGGTATTGCGACGAATGTACTCCAGGGAACGTTCGCTGATATACGCCTGCAAATACAGATCGCGAATGATTTCACTTAATTCGGCAATGGTGAGCTGGATGGACGTCTCGAACGCATACACAAAAGCCGGGCTAGCATTAGGTCCCAGCAACGCGGCGGCTGAATCCGCTGCCGAAAACTGCCCCGAAAACATGAGCTTCATCAGCTCGTACATCACTCCGTCTTTGTTTCCGAAGACATTTTGGAACGAGCTCGAGGAAACATCGGATTCTTTCAAAATGGCAGCCATGGTGGTGCCGCGATATCCCCGCTCCAAGAACAGGCGAACACTCGTCGAAAGCACGCGATTACGCACCGCTTCGCTATCGTACCTCCGAGCCATAGGATGCCCTCTTCTCTACCCCAAAAACGACTAGATTTGTCTATTTCAGCGTTGGAAAGCACTTTTGTCAAATAGTCTTTGAGAATATGTATTGTTTGTCAAAAACAATACAGTTAACAGGGGTTATTGCCTTTTTCAATCATGTCTGAACCGATTCAGTTTGCCTTGCGGGAGGTTCAGCCCAAAACATGAAATGCTTCACCTCCCGCCGCGCAAGGCCAACACGAAACTCCCGCCTCGCACTTTGCGGAAAAGCAAACCTGAAAGCCCAATGAGCCTCAAGGCAAGCCCAAAACCCTAATGCCCCGTACAAGATTTCTGCATTAAAGAGCCCCTGCAGCCAGCTTCGCTGCCGCCGTCGGAACCGGCACTCCACCCTCCTCAGGCGAGCCAGACCCACGGCCCCCTCCTCCTGTTGCCTCAAGACCCAAAGACGCCGCTCCGTCTGATGAAACAAGGCCCAGGGCGCCGCTCCGTCCAATCCGCAGCAAACCCCTCTGCACACGGGCTGCCGCCCAACCCGATCCGGCAAGGCCCGGGGGCCGCTTCGTCCGATCAGTGGCCCTAGACGTTGCTGCCCGCGCTGCCGCCGAGAATACGCACGTCTGCGTGATTTGCCCCGTTGCAGTGACCCCCCTTTTTGCGATATCCATCCGTTGAGACAATCCACCCATCGTGAAATCTACCTGTTGGGACAATCCGCCCATCGCGAAAACAAAAATCTCGGCATCTTTGCAACTTTTTTGCGATTGCCAACTCTTCCCTGTCCCCGCAAAGCGAAAAAGGAGCCTTCACACGGCAAATTACCTGCATTTTTGCGCCTCAATCCGCAATTGGGAAGCTCGCAATAATTGCCAATCGCAAAAAAGTTGCAATCTAAGCCGATTTTTTGTTTCCGGACTCTTGGAATAGCTTCGGCACAGTGATTTGGTCAGGGCGAGCCTTTGCAGCACCTCAATCTGCGCTACAACGCGGACCCAGCATAGCATCGTGAGCAGCTTCGCAGTGGCTCCCGTGGGCGCCGCCATGCCCCCCAACAAAAAAGTGGCACCCAATTGGGTGCCACTCTGTATAGCAATCTTTCGTTCGGCGCCGTTCCTATAGCAACACCTTCGGAAGAAAACTTACATGTTGGAGAAGGCGAAGTTCTCGGGATGAGCCTTAACCTCGTCGCGCAGTTTCGGATTCATCTTGCGAACGCCACGACGGTTGTCCTCAGTCTGAGAAGCCAGAACCTGGTTGCGGTTCTCCATCTTGATCTGAGACTCGAAAGAGTTGTCGAGGGAAACCTGCAGGGATTCCTTGGTAAGGCGAAGACCCAGAGGAGCAGAGTTCTTAACCATAGCCTCTGCCATCTTTACGGCCTCTTCTACAACATCTTCGTCAGCAACAACCTTGTTGGCGAAGCCCCATTCCTTCAGCTCTTCTGCGCCGATGCGGCGAGCAGTCATCAGAGCCTCAGCAGCGCGAGCATAGCCCACGATGCGGGGGAGGTAGTAAGAGCCGGACATGTCGGTACCGGTAAGGCCGATGTTCAGGTAACCTGCCTGCATCTTGAAGGATTCTCCGCAAACGCGCAGGTCGCAAGCGCAAGCCAGGGAAAGGCCGCCGCCTACTGCATGACCCTTGAGAGCACCGATGATGGGCTGCATAGCGTTGCGCATGTTAACAGCCTGATCGGAGCAGATGGTCTGCATGATGCAGTGATCGCGCTGAGCGCGGCCCATGTCTGCGGGGGGCTCGAAGTTGAGCTCGTTCAGGTTGAAGCCTGCGCAGAAGGACTTGCCCTCGCCGGTGAGAACGATTACGCGGCACTCGGGGTCCATACGGACCTTCTTCAGATAGTCGTTGAAGTCGGCCATCTGCTGGTAAGACATTGCATTCAAGTTAGCAGCATCGTCGAAGGAAACAACGTGGATCGGGCCACGGACGTCAACCTTGAGGCGCTCATACTCATACTTGAATTCGGGCAACTTGTATGCCTCCTGATATACGCTCATGCGCACTTCCCCTTCCATATTGGAAATCTCGTATAAGATAGATAAATCGTAGTTTTTCGAAGCGTCCCTTGTCAAGGACAGCAAGGGGCTTTCAACTTCGTATTTACTGGCTCATACTGCCGAAAGAAGGGGGAACAATGGCAGAATTTAGCCCGACTCGAACCCATGCAACCTGGAAGCCGCGCGTCAGCTCAGCGCACCTTCCCTACTACCGCTGCAGCGAATGCGGCGCCATTCTTGCCGGCATCGACGGCGACGTCGAAATCACATGCACCAACGACGGCGAGCGTTCGCTTCTGTTTGAGCCGCCGTACGGCCATGTCGATTTCAAACCGAACTGCTGCGGCAAACCTATGGAGCGCATCGAACTCGTAGATGCCGCCGACATCGAAGACCGCTTCAAGCTGACCTATCAGATTCTTGGCGGCATGAACAACAACTGCATTAACGTGAACTGGCGTTCTATCGACTCCACGTGCAAGCCCCGCTGGTTCGGCCTCAAAACGTTCACTGGCATGCAGTACAAGTATGTCACGCCCAAGAAGTGGCCGCCCGTGGTGTTCGCCCTGGCGGACGAAGATGCGTTTGCCTACTGCGACAAGAACCCCTGCGTGCAGTGCACCTTCCGCTGCAAGCGCGAGTTCGAGATCTATGCCTACGTGGAAAACATCGGCATGGTGGTTAAGCATCTCGACGAATGGGTAGCGCCTGGTAGCGCCAGCACCGATGACTTCGATTCGCCAACGCAAATCATGGAAAAGGCCCGCAAGGCCAAGGCGGAAAAGGGCGAATAGCCTTCACTCGCCGATGCTCTTGCTCTGACGAAAGGAGCACGCCCGAACTCGATCCGGCGTGCCTGGGCAGACTGCACGGTGGCGGGCTCGGGACTGGTTGCGCGGTGGCGCCACGCGACTGCGCCGGTGCGCCCGTGTTCAGCCGTGCCGGTGGCGGTGTCACGCGACTGTGCCGGCGTGCCCGGGACCGGCTGCGCGATAGTTGCGCCTTGCCGATTGCCGCGCGAAGCTCCGACGCATCCGGAGCCAACGCGCGTCACCGACATTGCCCGGCAAGCAGCCAAGGGCACGCCCGAAACCTGCATGCCAGAATCCCGGCATGCTCAAGCCGACAAAGCAGCCTAGAGAGCAAGGCGTCTGCAGCAGATAAGAGCCCCATTTCGTTGCGAACAGCGTCCCATTTCCTGAAAATAGGAATGGGACGCTTTTTATGGCAAAGAAACGCTATGTTCGATGCAGGGCGCTTTCGTACTTGAAAGGGTTCCAAGCAGGACGCCGAACGAGGGCTCTTGACGGGAACACCAAGTAAGACACCAGATGAAGCATGGAGCGAAACGGACATTTTCGCGCGCACGGACGGACGTCAGAAAAGGCATCACCGCTCAAGCCAAGCACATTCGCACGCGCGCACGGACGGCCATTAGCTACGTGCACAAACAGTGCGACGCAATCAATTATTCGCACGCACGGACAACCAGAGATCATGGCAAGATATCGCTCAAATGTATTCTCAGAGGGCGCTCGGACGCCAAAAAGGCGCCTCCCAGGCAAGATATTCGCGGGATGTATTCCCCGGCATCATTTTTCACCGCTTTTCACGGCTTAAAACATACATAAGGCGCCTATCTTGCCAAAAGCAGGCCATTCGAGCATGCATTTCAGCGATATCTTGCCATGAAGAGGCCTTTTTGGCGTCCGAGCGCCCTTCGAGAATGCACGATAGCCATTTCTTGCCACCCGATGGCCATTCCTTGCCACTACTTGATGCCCAACCCCCTCTTCACACGGAGCATTTAGCTGCCCTGTCATGGCAGCAATTGTCGCCAACACCCCTGAGCCTTTCTTCACGCGGAGCATTTAGCCGCCTTGTCATGGCAGCATTTCTGCTTCGAAGCCCTTTTCGATCACGGCTCCGACGAGCATTTCATCGGGCACGGAATCGTTAAGGCGCACCGTAGCCTGCTTGCCTTCGAGATCGACCACCGCATTTTCCACGCCGGGCACCGCTTCCAATGCTCCGCGCACGCGACCTGCGCATTTGTGGCACTTCATGCCCTCCACGCGCAAGCGCCTTTCCGGAAATGGCGGAGTGGAAGGGCGCGAATTAACGGCTGGTGCGTTCGGGCCGGTCGGCACGCCACTGCTTAGGGAAACGCCACCAGTGTCTTCGTTGACTGAGGCTGGGCCGGCAGAAGCCGGGCTGCCCGAGGCTGGGCTGGCCAGAGCCGGGTTGGCCGGAGCTGGACCTGCCAAGGCCGGGTTGGCCGGGGTTGGGTTGGCAGAAGCCGGATCAGCAGAGGCTGGGCTGCTCGTTGCCCTGCTCGCCATGCTCGCCGGCGTCGCAGTTACGTGCTGCGGCTTCCACCCGCGCAAACGCAAAGCATTGGTCACCACGCATACCGAGCTTACGCTCATAGCAGCTGCTGCGATCATCGGGTTCAGGCTGAAGCCCGCCCAAGCAAACGCACCTGCCGCCACAGGAATGCAGATGGCGTTGTAGAACAGCGCCCAGAACAGGTTCTGCTTGATGTTGTGCATAGTGGCACGCGAAAGATCCAGGGCAGCGGGCACATCGGCCAAATCGCTATGCATCAGCACGATATCGGCACTTGAAAGCGCAATGTCGGTGCCGGCGCCAATGGCAATGCCCACATCCGCGCGAGCCAATGCCGGAGCATCGTTGATGCCGTCGCCCACCATGGCAACCGGTGCCTTCGCGGAAAGCTGGCGAACAATGAGCTCCTTTTCGGCGGGCAGCACGCCGGCAATAACTTCGTCGGTGCCCACCTGACGCTGCACCGCAAGAGCGGTTCGCTCGGCATCGCCCGTAAGCATTACCGTGCGAATGCCCATCGCCCGCAACTGCGCAATGGCGGCAGCGCTGGTTGCCTTCGGCACATCTGCCACCGCGATAACGCCTACCAACTTCCCTTCGCGGGCAAAATAGGTAACGGTTTTGCCCGCGTCGGCAAGCCCTTCAGCTTGCGAAGCGTCCACCGCAATGCCGCACTCGGCCATCATTCGCGCATTGCCCGCATGGCACGCCACGTCCGAAACGCAGGCAGAAACGCCCTGGCCAGGAACCTGTTTGAACCCGGAAACCAGCTCAGCAGACTCTTTTACCGCATCAGCTCCGATGCCACCAGCCGCATACAGCACCATCGCGCGAGCCAACGGATGCTCGGAAGGTTTTTCGAGCGCATAGGCAAGCCGCAGCAGTTCTTCGGCCCGCACGCCCTCTGCCGGCAAAACGTCAGTCACCTGCGGGGCGCCCTTGGTGATGGTGCCCGTTTTATCCAGCACCACCGTCTTCACGCCGCGCGCCGTTTCCAGCGCCTCGGCCGACTTCACCAGAATGCCGTTCGCGGCACCGCGGCCCGTGCCCACCATGATGGCAGTAGGCGTTGCCAGCCCCAGCGCACAGGGGCACGAAATTACCAGCACGGAAATCGCGTAGGTGAGCGCCGCGGAAAGCTCCGCCCCTACGGCGAGCCACACCGCAAACACCACAACCGCGATAGCGATAACCACCGGCACAAACACGCCGCTGATTTTGTCGGCCATCTTTTCGATGGGCGCCTTGGAGCTGGTGGCTTCGTCCACCAGGCGAATAATGCCCGCAAGCACGGTTTCCTCGCCCACGCGCTCGGCGCGCATCGTGAACCAACCCGCCGTGTTCACGGTTGCGCCCGTCACCGCACTACCAGCATGCACGCTCTTCGGCAGGGGTTCGCCGGTTATGACGGATTCGTCGACCGACCCTTCGCCTTCCAGCACCACACCATCGACGGGCACCGATTCGCCCGTACGCACCACGAGCACATCCCCGACGCGCACGCTCGCTGCGGGAACCTGCGCCTCGGCGCCATCTTCCAAACGCGTGGCCATTTTGGGCGAAAGGTCCATAAGCTTCGAAAGCGAGCTGGTGGTTTTGCCCTTCGCGCGCGCTTCCAGATACTTGCCCAGCGTAATGAGCGTCAGGATCATGGCCGCCGATTCGAAATAGAGGTTCATGGCAAAATGATGAGCGGCCGCCATGTCGGAATGACCCATGAAAAACGCCATATTGAACAGCGCATATATACCGTAGACCGTGGCGGCGCCCGAGCCTAGTGCAATGAGCGAATCCATGTTGGGGGCACGATTCACCAAGGCGCGAAAGCCCACGCGGAAGAACTTGAAATTGATGAAAATAACAGGCACCAGCAGCACAAACAGAGCAAGCCCGTACACCATCATGTTTTCCATGCCAGTGAGCGCACTAGGCAGTGGCCAGCCGAACATGTCGCCCATAGAAATGTAGAACAGCGGCACTGTGAATACGAGTGAGGCAATCAAACGATGCAGCATGCTCTTTTGCTCGGCTTCGGCGGTGGCGTTCGGGTTTTCCGCGGCGACGCCCGAGCCCGCAGCGACGCCTGAGCTCGTAGCAGCAGCGCCTGGCCCAGCGGGTGCGCCCGCCTGGCCTTTGGGGATGGCGCCGTAGCCCGCCTTCTTCACGGCTGCCTCAATGGCGGCTGCAACCTCGGCGGCATCGGCATCGGCGGCAAGCTGCACTTCCATTGAATTCTTCAGCAGATTCACGGCAACGCTCGCCACGCCGGGAACCGCGCTGGTGGCTTTTTCGACGCGCGCCGAGCAGGCAGCGCATGTCATTCCTTGAACATTGAAAGATATCTTCATGGGTTATCTCCTTTTGGAGTTCTGCGATTGGGGGGGTGAACCGCCGGCCGAACGAACCGCCAACCAAACCGGCGGCAATCGGGACCCTCGCGGACGGCAACTACGGCGGTAGTCTCGGCAGCGGTCGATATCTGCACGAACGGGACAGTCGCAGCGGCAGTCTCGGCGGCAGTCGGCAGCGGTCGGAATCCGCACGAAAGCCAACTGGGCTAGCAGGCCGACATTGCTTGAGCGATCGGACGAAGGGCAGCCGGAACCCGATCGGGCGCTGGGCGAACAAACCCGCTCTTAGCGAGCGAAGCGCTTGATGAGCTGCATGGCTTCGTCGATTACCTCGGTATCGCCCTCACGTACGCGTTCGGTTACGCACGTTTCCAGGTGGTCACGCAACAGCATTTCGGACACGGTATGCACGGCACTTTCCGCGGCAGAAAGCTGAATGAGCACATCACCACAATAACGGTTGTCCTCGATCATGCTTTTCACGCCATTAAGCTGGCCAATGGCGCGGTTCAGACGCTTTTGCAATTCGCTTTGGAATTCGGCACTACGCTCCGTCGCTTTATGGCGGCACTCACACGTACGCTTTGGCGCTTCCGCTTTTTCCGTGCAACATGCTTTGGGCAATTTTTCGCTCATGGTTACCCTTTTCGCTGGTAAGACTGGGAGGAATCTTGCTTCCCTCTTCTTTGTTTTACGCTGCAACTATATACCCCCTGGGGGTATTGTCAACATAAAAAGTACCAACGGGTTAACTTTTTCTTTGAACGCGCTACTGGAGGTTGCTAGCACGCGGGCCTCACTCGGCGGGGCCGCTTGACCGGGACCTCCTTGCCGCCGTCCCGCCCTGAACCCTCCCCGCGAATGCTGGCTCTCGAGATTCGGCGAGATTGTCGGCGTCAGAGACTTGCAAGCGGAGCTTCACTGATGCCAGCTTTGCCGCCAGCGCTCGACACCCCACAACACCACGCACTCCTTTGGCAGCGTCACCCCGCCCGACAAGAAGCCGCCCGCGCCCTGTTCTGCCGTCCCTAGGCAGGCTGCCGCGCCATAAGGGCGGCGCCGTGGTTGCGATCGCTCGCGCTGTTTGGCGGCGGATGGCAAGATTCGCGCGCCGCGCATGATTCGAGGGGCCCGTGCAGCGAAAGGTGCCCCTTCCTGGCAAGATCTTCGCGCGGTGTATCCTCTGACGGCGGTTTGCGGGGCTTTTCGGATACATGGCGCGCATATCTTGCCAAAGCCAGCTCATTTCGGATGCATGGCGTGCGAATCTTGCCAGGAAGGGGCGATTTTCCCGTCCGAGGCCCCTTTTGGGATACATGGAGTGAAAAAATTGCCACGGATTGCCGCCCGGGGACGCATCGCGCGAGAACCTTGTCACCGCCGGACGCCGAGGGAACGCATTTCGCGGGCATTTTGCCATCGGCAAAGCGCCCGGGAACGCATCAGGGCACAATCTTGCCATCGCCAGGCGCCCGCCAACACGCCAATGAAGAACTTACATAACCGGCATCTAACAATTGTGTATAAAGCCCTCACCCATAACCAAGCCGAGTACAATAAGGAGATTGGATTTTAGGGAGTTTAGAATACATATGACCAATTCAAACGAACCACCGCGCCGACCGGCGCGTCGCCAACCAACCCGCCGCTCCACCACGCCCCGCACTTCCGTGCCCAGCGCACGTGACGAGCTTGAGCGCGAACGCGAGTTATATAGCCAGCACGACCCAACGGCTTCGTTCATGCACGAACGCGTGCAGAACAAACCAGCAGGTCAGGAGCGTGGCGCATCGTCCGCATTCCCCGCGTATGCAGATGCTGGCAACGATCATATTGCCCATTCGCGTGTTGCCGCGAACCAGCCCGCCCGAACAAACCAGGGACACACTGCCAATGGCAACATGTCCAACGTGTCGGCCTGGGATCAGCGCGCGTCCGCAAGCGCAAGTCAGCGTATGCCGCGGGTCGAAGGGCAGCGCCCTTCTGCAGGTGCGAGCCAGCGTATGCCTCGCGTCGAAGGCCAGCGTCCCAACATGCAGGGCAGTCAGCGGATGCCGCGCGTTGCAATGCCGCAAGATGCTAACCAGCACGTAGGCGCAGGCGACCCTTCCGCGAGCCAGCGCATGCCTCGCATGCAACAAAACGGCAACGATCAGGCACGCCCTTCCCGCCGAGCCGCCAACGGCCAGCGCAGTCAGCGTCCCAGCGCCCAGGCAAGCCAGCGCATGCCTCGCGTTGAAGGCCAGCGTCCCAGCGCGGCCCAGCGTCAGCAGCGCCCCGTTCGCCGCGGTGCCGCCGCTTCGCAGCCCAGCCAGAGCATGCGCGCTCAGGCAGCGCAGCCGCAGCAAGACCAGCCTTCGCAGCAGATACCCGTAGTGCAGAACATGCGCGGCAACGATCCGTCTGCCTATTCGCGCGCTAAATATCAGCGCACCAAGGAAGGCGCCCAAAAGGCTTCGCCCACCAACGCATCCACATACCAGGCAGCTCGCTACCTGGGCAACAACAACTATGCACCCAAGCAGAAGGCCGACTTCTTCACACGCGGCAGCCTCATCGCTGTTGCCGTTGTCGTGGTGCTTGCCATCGTTGGCATATTCGCCTTCAACAACTGGATGGGGTCGAAGCCGGTTGAGGTCACGCTTAACGGCGACCAGGTAACCATTTCGGGCGCCGAGCGCAGCGTTGGCGGCCTTCTGGACAACAACGTGGTTTCGGTAACACCTGGCAATTACGTAGCCGTTGACGGTAGCACCATCCGCCAAGGCGAAGGCACCCGCTGCACCGCGAAGGTTAACGGAAACGACACCGACGATATGGGCACGCACTTGAACGGCGGCGACAAGATCGAAATCTCCAACGGCACCGACATCACCGAGCCCTACACCGACAGCGAACCCCAAACCCTTCCGCACAAAACAGAGCTGAAGGGCGTTGGCGCAGTTCACCTGTACAGCAACAATGCGCAGGACGGCGAGCAGGTAACGCGCACGGGTAAGGAATCGGGCATCACCGCCACGGTTACCACCAAAGAACCGATCGACAACATCGTTCAGTACTACAACGTGAACAGCAACGGCGACAAGGTTATTGCGCTCACGTTCGACGACGGCCCATGGGATAAACAAACCGACGAGATCCTGGACATCCTTGAACAGAACGACGCCAAGGCCACCTTCTTCACCGTTGGCCAATGCATCAGCGGGCATGAAAAGGAACTGCAGCGCGCTGCAAGCATGGGCTGCGAAATTGGCACTCACACATGGGACCACGCAGAGGGCAGCGGCCAGGGCGTAAGCCTTATCAAGATGTCGACCGACGAACGCAAGCAGGAAGTGCAGAAGGGGCTGGAGGCAATCAAGAACGCCACCGGCCAGGAGGCAAGCACGATCTTCCGTTGCCCAGGCGGCAATTTTGACACTTCTGTTGCCACCGACCTTGAAGGCATTGTCACGGCGGAAATCGGCTGGAACGTTGACACCACCGACTGGAAGAAGCCCGGTGCCGATGTTATCGCCCAGCGCATTCAGAGCGCCGGCCCCGGCAACATCATCCTGATGCACGACGGCGGCGGCGACCGCAGCCAGACCGTTGAGGGCCTTCGCCAAGCGCTTCCCAAGATGAAGGAACAGGGCTACAGCTTCATCACCGTACAGGAGCTGCTGGAAAAGTACCCCTACCAGGAGGGTCAAACGAATTAGGGGAAATCAGCATAAAAAAGAATAAAAATATGCCACTGCGAGCGAGCCGTGGTACAAATAAAAAATGGGAAACAATCGAGATGAAAGGTTGTTCCCCATTTTTTTATATTTTCGATAAGTAGATTTACTTATCGATTGCATAAACGCTGTACGTAATTGTTACGGTCATGTCAGACTCAGCGATGATTGCATCGAAGATGAGCTGTGTTTTATAGCTCGATACCTGTTCCACACGGGGTGATAAGTGGTATGTCGTTTCAATGGCAGCAGTATCAGATTCCACCATGCAGTCCATGGCTGTGTATGCTGACGTTTCGGTAGGGAACGGATGTGCTGTGTAGCCGGATTCGTTGCTGGATTCACGGATTAAGATATACGTAGGTTTTGTCATCATAGATACGTCCTTTCTGAAATGTGAAATATGGTTTTACACAGACCTGCACTCAGATGAGGTGCCGTATTGAACCGCTCTCCCTGTTCCTCGGGCACGGGAAGCAGGGAGAGCGGTTCCTCTTCACCTATGGCATAGCGGCTGACGCCGAACCTCGTACGCACGCTTCATTGCAAACGCGGCTCAGCTCGCAAAGTGGGAATCTGGGACCTGTCCCTATTTTCCCAACTTACTTGCGGATCTCTACTGACTTCGCAATGTAGGCGGGGCGGCGCTTGGTTTCGATGTAGATGCGTGCGATATATTCGCCGATCACACCCAGCGTTACCAAAATGAGCCCGCCCATCAAAAGGAGCACGCATAGAAGCGTAGGATAGCCCGATGGCATGGCAGGGTTGATAAACTGCTCAACGATAACTTCGACCAGCAATACCAACCCGGCAAGCGTGGCAAGAAGGCCCGCCACCGCGGCTATCTTCAGCGGAAACGTGGTAAACGAAAGCACCCCGCCGATGCCGTAGCGCATCAGCTTGCGGAACGACCACTTGGTTTCGCCCTCAACGCGATTCGCAGGCGTGTACGGGAATGGCAAAGTCTCGAAGCCCACCCATGCAAACATGCCCTTTGAAAAGCGGAAGCTTTCTGGCATCGAAAGCAAGGCATCGGCCACCCTGCGATGGAACACACGGAAATCGGAGGCATCGGGCATGGCGTTGAGCTTGGAGGTTGCGTCGAACGTTTTGTAGAACGCGTGCTTGAAGAAGCTTAGCACCGCACCTTCGTTTCGATGCTCTTGGAATGCGGCTACGCAATCGGCGTTAGGGTTGGCCTGCAGCATGCGGTACATTTCAAGCAACGTTGCAGGAGGCTGCTGCAAGTCTGCGTCCATTAGGCCCACCGCATCCCCCTCGGCATGCTGAAGGCCTGCGAGCAGAGCGCTTTCCTTGCCGAAGTTGCGGGAAAAATCGACCACGACGGTGCGTTCGGCCGATGCGGGAGTGGGCAGCTCGTGCAGCAGGCGCGACGTGCCGTCGGAACTGCCGTCGTTCACCAAAACCAGCTCGTACGACACACCCGAGGCAGCAAAAGCATCATCTACCGCGCTGAACAGCAGCGGCAGCGATCCTTCTTCGTTGTAGCATGGCACGACAATGGAAAGATCCACCGCAAGCCCCCTTTTCGATTGATTACCGCGTCCGATTGTACGCCTAGCAGCAAAGCAGACCCAGCGTGTTGCCGAAATGCAACATCCTAGAAAAATAGGGGCAGCTATCGTTTTCCCACTTTCGATTTGGCGTCAGGCTGCAATGGAACCTGCGCGTGGGGTTCGGTACCAGCCACTATGCCACAAGTGAAAAGCGAGACCTGCCCCCTATTTTCTCACCTGCCGGATTTCAGTTTCACAAACACGTTGTGCAGGGCGCCATTCTTGGCGGCGTGGATAGCGCCACCTAACGCCAAGCACTTCGACACATTGCGCTGCTGCAAGGGCTTCAGGCACAGGCGCAAAGCCTGGCTGTCGGCCTGAGCACAGGGAACCAGTTCGCCAAATAGCTCATCGGCAAACACGCCTTGCAGCCATTCCTTCTGCGCAGAACCGCTCATGCCACTTTCCTTCTGCTTGTTGCGCTCCAGTGCCGAAAGGATGTAGCGCGCATACAAGGCGCCCAGCGTTGCCTTGGCACTGGCATCGAGCAGCCCCCACGAATCAAGCTGGTTACGCAACAGTTCAATGCGCGTGCGATGCACCTCGTAGTAACGCGGCACAAACTTGCTGGTCAGGTTGCCCGCCTCGCGCTTGGCGTAGCGATACAACGGTGCACCCACCACATTCAGGCCAGGCAAGTCCTGGAACATGCGAATATTGAATTCGATATCTTCGATGAGCGGCAAATCTTCGGTAAAGGTAAAGCCGCTCTGCTGCAGATAGCTGCGCTCGTATACCTTGTTCCAGGCGTAGCCGTAATGCGTGCCCTTTTCGAACTCCAGTACATGCTTGCGCAGCTTGGTTTTGCCCAAATGCGCCGATTCCTGGCTGAAGGTGAATTCCTGCACACGTTCTACCTTGCCGTTGGCGTCGTAGAATTCTTCCACATGCCCCACCATAACCACTGGCGCCTCGTGCTGCCGAAGCGAGTTGAACACGCTTTGCAGGAAGGTGAAATCGTAGCGATCGTCGGGGTCGGGAAACCACACATAGCGCCCCTGGGCAGCGGTAAGGCCGGTATTGCGTGCTGCCGAAAGCCCTCGGTTCACTTCGTGTGAAACAACGCGAATGCGCGCATCTTCAGTAGCAAAGTGCTGCGCTATGGCCAGGCTGCCGTCGGGCGAGCAATCGTTCACCACAATGGCTTCCCAGTCGGTGAAGAGCTGGTCTTGCAAATCGCCCAAGGCGGCGGCAAGGTAGGGCTCAGAGCCGTATGCGGGCAAAACAACCGAAAAGAACGGAGCATCGGAGGGTTGGGCTGGGACGTCTGCGGTGCTCACCGAGCCCGCAACTTCTGCAGCGCCTGCACCGCTACGGGCAGCATCGGCGTAGGCAGCTGCATCGCCGCACCCATGCGCAGCGGCAGCGTCCGCGGCATCGACGCTCACGGCGCCATTACGCCCCCGCGAGGCGGACGTACCGTTCGCTTCGCCCTTGCCGTGATGTCGTTTTCCCATATGCCCAGCGCCCCTCATGAACTCTAAACGCTTCGGCGTCAGCGCGCGCCGCTATTCCGAATACTTGCTTATGTCAGATATCTTAACAACAACAACGCCGTCGATGGTTGCCACCGAATCATTGGCTGGATACAGCGACATGTTCGCGAATTCACTGGAGCGAATAACCTTGGAACATTCGTCAAACGAGCAGTAGTTGAAGCTCTGCCCCGCAAATCGCTTCATTATCACATCCCAAGAACGCATGTTGTTCTGGTAGTGGTTGTCCCAAACCATGCCCCACTTCGCATAGCTGCTTGCGTGAACGTAGGAATCGCTGGTGTTCGGAAAGTTGCCCGCTTCGGGCTTGCCAGCGATCAATACCTTCGCACCCGCCTGCACATCGGGGTTCGCATCAAGCACGCCGGCAATTCGGGTGGCCAAAGAAGCAGTTTGGTCCTGGCATGCCTGCATAACCTCGGCATCCGCATTCGACTGCAGCGCGTACGACCACGCCCCTACGGCAATAAGGCAACAGCAGCCGACGGACATAGCCTTCGCAGGCATGCGCAGGCGCACATTGCCTCGGTCGGGCGAATCGAGCAAAAGCTGCACCAACAGGGGCAGAAGCAGAAAAGAAGCCATGAAACCGCCCAACATAAGCAGGGTGGGATACCCGTAGCTGGGAACGATAACCAGGATAACGTTGGCGGCGAAGGGAATAAGCACAACGCAGAGCAGCGCCATAGCGCTCGCCCCCAAACGCTTCACGCCGTTGATCGCAGCAAGACGGACAAACGCAACCGCCGCAACGATCAGGCATACAGCCGCCACGTACACCCAGCCAAAATGGTTCCCGAAAATGCCGTGGCTGAACAAGCCGTCAGAAAAGGCAACGTAAGCGCTGGGGACAGACGACGTCAAAGAGCCCAGAATGCTGCCAGTGCCAACTGAGGAGGCTCCGCCGTAGGTGGAAAGGCTGATGCCCATCGCAAACAGAGACAGCTCGGTTAGCGCGTAGTACAGCACAGCGCCCGCCGCGCATACCGCAACGGCAACGCCGAAGAACACCGCAAGCTGCTTGGCGCTGAGCGAATCGGCGCTGCAGCCTTCTTCACGGTAGGGATTCTGAGCTTCGCCGCCGCGGCTCTCTTCACGGCAAGGGAGCCGCCCTTCGGCGCCACGAGCGCCACGCGGCCTCGGGTCGAAGTTGCCGCCCATAAGGGCGCTAATCATCACCAGTAGCACCGCAACGCAAAATACGCCCAGGCTCGCCTGATAGCAGCCGAGCGAAAACGCCAGCAACGCAACCGCCCCAACAAGAGCAACCGGTTTGCCAACAGCCCCAACGCGCCCGATCAGGCATGCGGCCAACACCGCACACAAAAACGAAAGCGAGTACGAGTTCGAGCAGTAGTAGTACGTGATGCAGCAAGAAACGAAAGGCGAAGCAATGAGCAGAATCGAAGCAGCATACCGCAGGCAGGCACTCCTGATGCCAAGCTTATCTATCAGCGCAACGATGCCCAGCGCAAACAGCGCAATGGTAATCGCAGAAGTAAGAATGGGCGAGCACAGACCAAACTTAGCGTAGGCAGCAAACAGCAAGCCCCAACGCCCCAGACTCATATCCCAGGCGTGCGGAGTAAAGCTTCCGTACCCATTGGGATTACTCAGGGAAACAACCGCATCGGGATTAGAAAGGCCGCTCAAGTACATCTGGGCATGACAGATCATGCCCACCGCAAAGCACACCACCAGCAGTTTTGCGTTGCGGACAAACCAATTCTTCACTCCAGAAAAACTCATTCCATTCGCCATTTGCTTTCTCTCTGATTCCGATAATTTGGAAAATAGGGACAGGTACCATTTTCCCGCCACGGAAAGCTTACTCCCTTAAAGCAAAATACAGATTATCCCGTTTCAGATTTTGATTTGAAAACGGATCGCCCTCAGCAAAATACTCAGGCCAGCGCTCCATGAACAGCGCTTGCTCGCGCTTCCAGCGCAACTCTTTTTCACGATTGCCCACTTCGCGGCCACGCGAAACGAACTCATAGTGATAGAGCTGAGCATACGGTGTGAAGGTTACGCAATAGCCAGCTTTTCGAATTCTTAGGCAGAAGTCTGCATCGTTGAAACCAACCGCGAATTCTTCGCAATAACCGCCAACCTCATCAAACACCGCTTTGCGAACCATTTGGCATGCGCCTGTTACTGCAGAAAAATTACCAGGCCTCTTAGCGCGGGCCAGATAGCCAGCCCTGTCTTCGGGGAAAAACTGATGCACATGGACCAAGGCATCATACGGGCCAACCAGCATGCCCGCATGCTGCACCAGTCCATCTTTGAAAAAGAGCTTTGCGCCGACTACACCCACCTCGGGACGCTGCAGGTAACCCATCATTTCCTCGACAAAATCGCACGAAATCACTTCAGTGTCATTATTCAGCAGCAACAGGTATTCGCCAGATGCGGCTCTCGCGCCAAAATTGATAAGAGCCGAATAATTAAAGCCATCTTTCCAACGAACCACCTTAATCTGGCCAGGATGCTCCTTTTGAAGCGCCGTATAGACTTGCTCAGTACGAGCCTCTTTACTTCCGTTCTCGACCAGTACTACCTCAATGTTCTTGTACGTGCAGCAGAACAAAGACTCCACACAGGCTTTGAGCATTTCGGAATTGTCGCGCGTAGGGATAATCACGCTCACTAGAGGCAACAGTGAGGGCAGCGCATAGCGCATCCGATACGTAAAAGGATCACCCTCAAGCGCCTCAACCTTGCCTTTTACACCTCGCAGCCTAAAGTGATTTTGCAACGCCAACCGTCCAGCCTCCACCGCATATGGCTTGCTTTCCACGTTGCCATCGTTGCTTGACCCATCATGAATTCGCCAATGATATAGAACTCGAGGTACATGGTAGGGCTCAGCTCCAGCAGCCAAAGCACGCAGCACCAAATCATAATCTTGAGCGCCGGAGACTTCTTCGTCACACACGCCAATTCGGTCGATAAGATTCTTTTCAACAACGAGAAAATGCGTCACATAGTTGTGACAATAAAGCAGATCACGATTGAAATCTGACTTAAATGACGGCTGTCCGTAATCTTCCCCGAAATGAAACGAATCCTCATCGCAATACAAAACCCGCGCCCCACTCTCGGACACAGCTCGAGCATAGCAATAAAGCGCATCGGGCTCGAGCGCATCATCGTGATCCAAGAAGGCAACATGCGTTCCCTTCGCAAGCTTTATGCCCTTGTTCGTGTTGGCGACAATACCGCCATTATCCATAAGCCTGCAGTATCGAACGCGACTATCGCCACAATCCGCCGAAACGTTCCTTACCGTATCCCGCTCTGGTGATGCGTCCAGGAGAATCAGTTCCCAATTCTGATAACTCTGCCCTACAACAGAGGCCACAGCCTCACGCAGGAACCCCTCATCGGATTCATAACAAGGCATCACGATACTAAACAACGGGGAGCCTGGAATATGCACCCTGCTCTGCAAATACAGGTCAATTTCGCTGGGACGTTGGGCGACAAACCAAGAACGATACAAGTCATCGTCACCGCAAGCGTCCTTGGTTAAATTCCAATAATCGTTTTGCTTAGATCCCGCAAACCCGGGATCCATGCAGCAAAACCCGTCAGCAACTTCACCTAAAGCCGTGCTCGCCTTAATCGTAAAAGCTCGATGGGAATCGTCAAGCGAAAGCGAATACACCAATCTGTCTACCGTAAGCCAGCTATCCGCCCTGACGCCACGCTGCTGCTCTAAAAGAACAGGTGAAGCTTCGAGAGGCTTCCCTGACGAGGCAAAACATTCAAGAGAAGGAACCACACTGCCAGAAGCGGGGCCATCAGACGCGTCGACCCGCCACTCAACGACAACACGCCATACCGCATTTCCTCCTTCACCCTGGAAATAGCGCTGAACGTACGCATTGAAGCATCCAGGGAGCAAATTATTCCCCCCTTGCGCAAGCTGAATAAATAAACCCTTTTTCAAGCGACGATTTATGCGCGATTCCCATTTTGCAGATTTGAAATTCACCCTAAGCCGTGCTTTGTCGTCAAGGTTTTCCGCATCCCAAACCAAAATCTCTGCCGAATCAACCTCGAGATACGGATAGTCCAGCACACAATACGAGCTGGAGGGCGGCTCTCCATGTAGAGGTCGAACCTTAGCAGGCAATTCCGCGTCAGACACAATAAGCTTAGCCCGCAAACGCCCCTCCGCCGCAAGGGTGGAAGCATCAGCTAAAGATCCCGACTCGAAACCCAGCGCAATACGCGTGTACACACGTCCTAAAGAACGGCACGATTCATAACGTTTAATGAGCATTGCAGCCTGCCTTTGCACGGTGTACTTCATATCTTCACCACTATACCCAATAGATATTCGCAGCTCTAAAACCTATTAGGTAAACTAGAAATTGTATGCAAAATTGACGCACCAAATCCAGCAAAGGAGACCCTTTGAGCACGATAAAGATTGCCATGGCATGCCACAGGGACGATATCGCCATCCCTGAAAACGAGCTTATTTGCCCTATCCAGGTTGGCACTGCTCTTGCCAGCCATCGTTTTGAAGGAATGCTCCATGACGATGAGGGCGAAAACATCTCCGAAAAAAACCCCTACTACTGCGAGCTTACCGCTCAATACTGGGCATGGAAGAACCTTAAAGCAGACTATTATGGCCTATTTCACTATCGCCGATACTTTTCCTTCTCCGATAAAAAGTTTTCCACTAATTATTTTGCAGATGTCCCCATGGAAACAAATGACGCTGCAACGCTGAAGGAGATCAGTCTTGAGCCCGAGCGTATGCGCAAGATCATCGAACAATACGATTTCATCCTCCCCGAACAAGGTCAATTCGTTGATGGATCGACCATCAGGGGGCAGTACAACGAATCGCCCCAGCACCATCCCGAAGACCTTTCCTGCGTGCTAGAAATTCTGCAGGAAAAATATCCGCATATGGTTGATGCGGCCAATAAGTACCTTGATGGCAAGCGCGGCTATTTCTGCAATATGTTCATCATGAAAAAGCAAATCTTCTTCGATTACTGCGAATGGCTTTTCAGCGTTCTTGAGGAGCATGAGAAACGACGTGATTTTTCGATGTACAGCCCAGCAGCTTACCGAGTAAGCGGTTACTTGGCAGAACGACTACTGGGAGTCTACTTCACTTGGCTGAAAGACCAGGGAGCTTACACTTATAAAGAGTTGCAACGCACCTTTTTCGAAGACGTTACGCAGCCAAAGCCCCTGAAACCCATCGAATCAAATAATGACAAAAACGCTGTTTCTTTAGTGCTTTCTGCCAATGAATATTACGTGCCCTACATGGGAACGCTGCTGGAGTCCATTAAGGAAAATGCCTCTTGCGACCGTATTTACGATATCGTGGTGCTCCATCGTGACATTAGCGAACGCAGCCAAGCAGTACTTCAGCGTTTAATGGCTGCTTCCAATTTCAGCTTACGCTTCTTTAACACCACTCGCTTTATGCGAGACTATGAAAATAAACTATTCTTACGAGGGCATTTCCGTATCGAGACGTACTTCCGTCTCTTGATGCAAGACATCTTACCAAGCTACAACAAGGCGCTCTACCTAGACTGCGATATGGTAGTCAATAAAGATATTGCCGATCTGTTCGATATCAATATCGACGGATATCTACTCGCTGCTGTGCAAGATGCCGATACCGCCGGCTTATACAATGGATTCGAGCCACAGAAGAAAAACTATATGGACAATGTCATGAAGATGAAAGACCCGTATAGCTACTTTCAGGCAGGAACCATCCTGTTCAACTTGGCTGAATTTCGCAAACATTATACCGTTGATGAAATGTTTGAATATGCCACTTCATACGAATGGGAGCTTTTAGATCAAGACGTTTTAAACCATTTTGCCGAAGGTCGCGTTAGGTATTTGGATATGCGCTGGAATGTGGTTATGGACTGGAACGGCATCCGCATCAAGGAGATTATCGGACGAGCGCCACGCAACCTCTACCAGGGATACATGGACTCCCGCAAAGATCCGTACATCGTTCATTACGCTGGTCCTGATAAACCGTGGGACAATTTCGAATCAGATTTCGCTGATTACTTCTGGGAATACGCACAACGCACTCCCTTTGCCCCTATTATTTTCGAGCGCGCGCTAGAAAAAAAGCAGGAGCAAAGTGAATCAGTTGCCCATAAAGCCAAGGAAGCAATTAGGCCCGCATATGAAAAATTGTTTCCCGAAGGCACCTCGCGCCGTGAAAAAATCGGGTTTATGCGTTACAAGATAACACATCGCAATTAAAGAAATTCGCCCGTATAATACATGACGGCGATGCTTGTCTGTTGGACGCAAGCATCGCCGCCTGTTTCAACCCTTCTCCGTGTGCCTACGGAGAAGGTTTTTTAATAAAAGCTGAATGCCGCACAAAGCGACGGCGATGAAGCAGCTGAATTACCCCAAGTTAAATAAACGTGGAGCCATATCGAAAAGCAAGTGATAGTTTGATCCGCGCTTAAGAGAATTTGTGCCCTGAAAGCAGTGTTTCCAAGTTTCTTCATAGCCACCAGGCACAGCAATAGCCTCATCTTTAAGGCTATCCAGAAAGAACGACGGTTTATCTCTGCATGTTTTCGCATACGCGAAAGAGAGTTGCTCCTTCTCTTCATCGCGGAGCTCGCGAGAAATGCCATACAGGGCATGTTCCAGATTTCGAGACATAAAGAAGATGCGATAAGGTATCCTCTTCCGACCTTTTCCGATTGCTTCTATGTTGCACAACTTTTTTATCGAAGCAGTCTTGACCCTATTACGTCTCAAGAGGAAATCGCGATCGGGGGTCGAGATTGCTTCATCGCCATACTGGATCTTATGAGTACTCCAATCTTCGATAACCGAATCTGGTCGAACCAACGCCCCATCTAAGTCAATTACTTGAATCACAGCAGCCAAATCGCCCCAATCGTAACCGGGATTTTTATCGAGGTATGAGTCAACAAAATCCCCTACCGTCTTGGAAACATCGCTGGATACATCAAAAGAAGCATTATGGGGAAATAGGCTTGCCGTCGTCACATCGGTATGAAAACATTCGGAATCAACCAATACATCTGAAATCGCGGCCTTCGTCGGAGCCAAAAGCGCATCTTCATCCGACGGGCCTTCCATAAGCAGCAGGATCACTTTCTTCATTCAGCATCATCATCTCTGTAGCGCTGAAGAAGCGTGGAGAAATCAAGGTCTTCGTCGGGATGTCCCGCCTCGGAAAACGCAGCCGCAATCAACGATTTGTCGGTTGGCTGGTATAGCGTCTCATTCTGCCCGCCAAGTACGATCGATTTATAATATTGCGATCGTACATTGTTGCTGCCGTGAAGCCCCTTGAAACGCACAAAGCGGTTTGATGGATTAGACGTAGTGAACACAAGCGATTGAAGAGGTAGCTTCTCGAGAGGACGCAGGTTATGAGCGGTAAATACCAGCTGCCCTTTCATTCGGGGCTCCATGACTTCAAGCAGTTCACCGAGCAGATATTCAAAAACACCCGAATCAAACTCGTCGATGAATATACAAGCATCAGGGTTGTTATACGACGCAATCAAAGCCCCGAGGATCGAAACCACCTTCTGAATGCCGGTCGACTCACACCTCAGAGGAACTTTGGTTCCATTTCGGTTCGAAAGCAGCTCGAATTCCACCCCCACTTCGCCCGAGTCAAGAACGCGATCTCCTAGTTTATATGTCTCAACCTCAATTCCAGGAATGAGCCTCTTCAAAACAAGATTAGACACACCAAGCGCCGAACAAAGTGATGAGTAATGCTCTGCGCTAATTGGGGTAGGGTTATCAAGGTCAAGCACGAATCCCTTAGATCCACAGGTTGCCTGGCCTGAAGAAAGAAGCATAAGCCCCAGGGTGATCACCGCTTCATGCTTTTGGTTGATCACGACCATGTCATTATGAGCGAAATCGCACAATTTGCCGACTATCACCCTGAGTGGTTCAAGGGTCTCGGACAGAGCGGTTTGAAGCGTCCCAGGAGCCTTCCCGGCAGTCATCTTTTCTTGGGCTACAGATATAAAGCTTGCCAAAGAGTTCCTAAACCCTTCCGAAAAAATAAAAGACTTGCCCAGATCGAAACTAGCAATCCCAGAAGCGGAAAATGTCGCCGCCGCACTCCGGGACGATGCCATGATGGATTTCCATCGCCCAGAAGGCTCAAGCAATACGAGATTTCCGGAAGATTCTCCATCTTCGATAGAGGAATGAACAGAATAAGAAATTAGATTTCTCTTATTTCTTTTTTCACCATTCAAGGCAAGCGTCTCGTTTTCAATTTTTATTTCACCCGCATGATCGGCAAGGGCAATGCCATACGAAAGCTCTACCAGCTCATCCTCAAATAACTCAGGATCAGAAAACGAAAAAACAAATTCGAAGTTGCACAATCGCTCGCCCCTCATTAAAAGGTCATCCGCGCCGGAAGGAAGAGGCATTCCCCTCATCAGTAAGCGCATACATTCAGCGACATCAACAACCGATGTTTTACCTGAACCATTTTGACCATATATGCCAAGCATAGAGCCACCATTAGCAGATTCGAAAAAATCAATGGAGCCATAACGAGTGTTCTTAATATTCTTGATTGTCAGTTTTTTAAGCCGAATCATTTTCTATCCTTGTCGGCATAGGACGATACTTGAGCGCAAGCCAATAGCTAAAAAACTCTATTGATTTGCTTTAACGATAGTATAAATCCTCAAAATCGAATTTCAAATTCGGTTTTGAGGATTTATCTCAACAAAAAAGCGTACCGCTTCAACAATAACGGTAGAGCGGCCGCAACGCAGCCGCTCTACCAAGACAAACTTATTTCGCGAGTTCGCTCTTCACGTACTCATCGAGCTCCTGCTCCCAGTCGGGCGGGGTGAAGCCGGTTGACTGGATCTTGGAGAGGTCCATCGCCGAATGCTCGGGACGGGGCGAAATTGGACCCTCTACGCTGGCGTAATACTCTGCGGTAGTTACAGGAACCACCTTGCTGCCATTGCCGTTGGCAAGCTCGAACACGCGCTTCGCAACCTGCGCCCAGCTCTTGGGCTCGCCCGAGCCGGTAAGGTTGTAGGTGCCGTACGGCGCGGAGCTGCTGGGCTCGACGTCGCCTTCGCGGTAGCCGAGCAGCCAGAAGATGCCCTCAGCCATGTCGCGCGTGAAGGAAAGACGGCCCACCTGGTCGTCCACCACCGTAACCTGAGGAATCTCGCCGGCAGCAACGCGATCCGAAAGGCCCATCATCGTCTTCACGAAGTTATGGCCATCGCCGACCACCCAGCTGGAGCGCGCAATATAGTGCCTAGGGCACCCACCGACGGCAAGATCACCCGCCGCCTTCGACTGGCCGTACACGCCCATCGGGGCAAAGGGCTCGTCTTCTGGGTGGAGCTCACAAGTGCCGTCGAACACGTAGTCGGACGACACGTGGACCAGCGTGATGCCATGCTCTGCACAAACGCGAGCCATGAGCGCAGGGCCGGTCGCGTTGGCCTTCCAGCAAACTACGCGGCCTTCGGGCGTTTCCGCTTTGTCGACAGCGGTATACGCCCCGCAATTAATAACAGCTCCGTACAGGCTCCAGTCGATGCCCTGGTAAGCCGCAGGGTCGGAAAGGTCGAACGAGTCGATGCCGCAATAGTCGAACCATTCGGCCAAGCCCCGCTCTTCGGCCAACGCGCGCACCGCGCGGCCCAACTGGCCATTGCAGCCGGTGACCAGCGTGCGCTTGGGTGTCATGGGCAACGCATCCTTCAGCATAGGGTGGGCTTTATCGGCATCGGAGAGCTCGCACTGCTCAAGCGGGATAGGCCACTCAATGTTCAGGTCGGGATCTGCCAAGTTCACAAACGTATAGGTCTTCTTTAGGTCGGCTGACCAATGGGCATTCACCAGATAGGTATATGCCGTGCCATCCTCCAGCGCCTGGAAAGAATTGCCCACACCACGAGGCACATAGATCGCCTTCGAGGGATCGATAGTGCAGGTATACACCTGGCCGAAGCTCTTCCCAGGACGCAAATCCACCCAAGCGCCGAATACACTGCCGGTAGCCACGGAAATGTACTTGTCCCAAGGCTCGGCGTGGATGCCACGCGTTACGCCGCGTTCAGCATTGAAGGAAATATTGTTCTGCACAGGCCCCAAATCGGGCAGACCAAGGCCAACCTGCTTCGCGCGCTGCCAGTTTTCCTTGAACCATCCGCGGGAATCGCCGTGCACGGCCAGGTCGAACACCAGCATGCCGGGGATATTCGTGCTCTCGGCCCTCAACGGCTTCTCGAACTCAAAAGGCATTTCCAACTCCCCCTACTGGCCCTGCGCCTTGTACTTAGCCTCGGTAGCCTCCTTGGCGGGACGCCACCACTGCTCATTTTCGCGATACCAGTCAATGGTTGCGGCTAGCCCCTGAGCAAAGTCAGTATGCTTAGGTTCCCAGCCAAGCTCACGACGCAGCTTCGAGGAATCAATGGCGTAGCGGCGGTCGTGGCCAGGACGGTCGCGCACCCAATCGAAATCGTCGGCGGCCTTGCCCATGCCCTCGAGGATGGCATGCAGAACGTCGATGTTGCTCTTTTCGCCGTCGGCGCCGATGAGGTACGTCTCGCCGTAGCGGCCCTTCGTTAAGATAGTCCATACGGCAGAAGAGTGGTCCTCGGTGTGGATCCAGTCGCGCACATTCAGGCCGTCGCCATACAGCTTGGGCTTGATGCCGCACAGGATGTTGGTGATCTGGCGGGGAATGAACTTCTCCACATGCTGGAAGGGGCCGTAGTTGTTAGAGCAGTTGGATATGGTGGTGCGCAGGCCATAGGTTCGCGTCCACGCACGCACCAGCATGTCGCTAGCAGCTTTAGTGGAGCTGTACGGAGAGCTGGGCTTGTACGGCGTTTCCTCGGTAAAGCGAGAAGGGTCGTCCAGCGCAAGGTCGCCGTACACCTCGTCGGTGCTTACGTGGTGGTAGCGCACGTCATGCTTGCGGCACGCCTCAAGAAGGCGGTAGGTGCCCTCGACGTTGGTACGCAGGAACGGCTCGGGGTCGGCGATGGAATTGTCATTGTGGCTTTCGGCAGCATAATGGACGATAGCGTCGCAGCCAGGCACGATGCGCTCCAGCAGCTCAGCGTCGCAGATGTCGCCCACTACCAGCTCTACCCTGTCGGCGGGCAGACCGGCAATGTTTTCACGGTTGCCGGCATAGGTGAGCTTATCCAGCACGGTAACATGCACATCCGGGTGGTTGTTTACCACGTAGTGCACGAAGTTGCTGCCGATGAACCCGCAGCCCCCCGTGACAATGATGTTCTTGGGTTGGAAGTCCGCCATCCCCTAGTCCTCCTTCGTGGCAATCTTGCCCTCGGCCACGCGCTTCAGGTGCTGACCGTAAACGCTCTTGCCGTAGCGGCCGGCGGCAGCTACGAGCTCTTCGCGGCCAATCCAGCCATTCTCGAAAGCAATTTCCTCAGGGACGCACACAGGCAAATCCTGGCTGCGCTCAACGGCACGCACGAATTCGCCCGCTTCGTAGAGGCTTTCCATGGTGCCGGTGTCGAGCCATGCGTAGCCGCGGCCCAGAGTGACAACGGAAAGGGTGCCGTCCTCTAGGTACATCTGGTTCAGCGTCGTAATTTCCAGCTCGCCGCGGGCGGAAGGCTTAACCTGCTTGGCAAGCTCGCACACACGGGAGTCGTAGAAGTACAGACCGGTAACTGCGTAGTTCGACTTGGGGCGCTCGGGCTTTTCCTCGATGGAAACAGCGTTGTAGTCCGCATCGAACTCCACTACACCGAAGCGCTCAGGGTCGTCTACGTGGTAGCCGAACACGGTAGCGCCGCCATTCGTCTCGGCATCCTGAACCGCCTTGCGCAAGTGGCGGCTAAGGCCGTTGCCGTAGAAGATGTTGTCGCCCAAAACCAGCGCGCAAGGTTCGCCGGCAATAAATTCCTCGCCGATGATGAACGCCTGCGCCAAGCCATCGGGAGAAGGCTGCTCCGCGTAGGAAAGCGACACGCCAAACTGGGAGCCATCGCCCAACAGGCGACGGAAGTTAGGCAGGTCGGTAGGCGTGGAGATGATCAGAATATCCTCAATGCCCGCCATCATTAGCACAGACAGCGGATAGTAAATCATCGGCTTGTCGTACACCGGCAGCAGTTGCTTACTGGTAACCGAAGTAAGCGGGTACAGGCGCGTTCCACTACCGCCCGCAAGGATTATGCCTTTCATATGGCCTCCGTATATTAGCTTACACTTATACATTCATATTATCTCATCGACTTGCCTAAGAAGACTCCACATTGCTTCTATCCCAAGACGTTTAATACCGAACCTGCTGCCCTCTTGCTACACCTTCATAAAAAAGGGCAAGGCGCGCCGATGTATTAGCGATATCAAATCCATGAAAACATACCTGATCGCATGCATCATTTCGCTCAGAAACCGTCGCACGACGAAGAAATTCAACGCAAGCAGCAGCCCACGCGTCAACACCATCCGATAACGACATTCTCTGAATACGATCACTCACAATAGCAAGATCAGGCACGCCTGTAGAAGTAATAACCGACATGCCCGATGCTTGCGCTTCAACCACTGAAACAGGCAGTCCTTCTTTAATCGAAGGAAACATAAACACATCTGCCGCACGCAGAAGACTTGGTACGTCGTCGACCACACCCAGAAAGCGAACCGAATCGGCACAGCCCAATTCCGCGGCAAGATCTTTTGTAGCTTCTTCCAGCTCGCCACGCCCAGCGCACAATAAAACCGAATCCGGCATCTTGCTCCTCACGCGAGAGAAGACCTTCAAAAGGAACTCGTGATTTTTTACAGGAATAAAACGCCCCACGTGGCACACAATCGGACGACCAGGGAGTCCGTACATTGCCTTTGCAGACTCGTGAGAGAATTCATCACATGCATAGCGCATCGTGTCGATACCATTCGGAACAACAGAAAAATGCTCGCTCTTCACGATCTTGTCACCAAAGCGACTAATCCCCGCCTCCATAGAACAAGCCATGAAATAGTCGGCAATGCGCCGAACAGGATGTGAAACCATACTAAATGCGAGCCCCGCTAGACCACGCTCATAGCTTTGCGCATGGCTGTGGGCAACGGTGAACGAACCCAGCCGCTTGGCTTCCGACAGGTATATAGGTGCACATGATCCAATATGGCCATGGACTACGCGCCATTCGGGATGCGCCGCCAGAAGCGCACGAACCCGATGACGATACGATATTTCATTTAAGCCTGTAAAACGTGGTATGCGATATATGCGTCCCCCTAAATGTGCAATTTCAGCATCATAATCCCCCTTACGCTCCTCATGGACAAGGAAATCAAACTGTACGCGATCACGGTCCATTGCACGATAAAGGTTCATCACCATAGTTTCTGCGCCAGCGCGATCCATTACTCCGATCACTTGCAAGACACGAATCATTTGCACTCCCCTAACGAACCGAGCATAAAGCCTTCAAACCCATATCCATCCCGATAAATAAAATCTTGGCACAACTAATTCGAGCACCGCTTGATAGACCCGACAAGGAACCCCAGCAAAACCAAGACTCCCGCCATGCAAGCCCCAGCACCTGCAAAGCTAACGCCATTCATATCCCACATGTCCACGCAGACGAAAGTCAACGGGACAACGGACAGCAGTGCAACAGCATTACCGATAAAATACGCCCAAAAACGACGCAAGGTTACGAGCAGGTCACCGAAAAACCATAGAAATGCCGTAGCTGCCGTTGAAACAACAATAGGCTGCAGGAGATAAACATATGGAACGATTCCAGAACCGAACAACAAATCAAGAACCCACCCACCGACAAGCTGCAACGCAGCAGAGCACATAATGGTCACGCCGATAATTCCAAGTACTGTTTTAGATAACAGCACCAAAAAGCCCTTACCGTTCCCTTCGAAAAACAAACGCGGAAAAACATCTAAAAGAGGGCTATAAAGATACTGCGCGCCCATCTGTATCACCAATGCTGGCGCAGCAACGGATGCATAAATGCCCAATGCAGCATCACCCGATGTTACAGCCAAATATTGCTTAGGAACAGTAAGAATGGCACTAGCCGCCACCGAGGCAATGACCGCCGGCAACGACACGCGAAGAAACAGTAAGGCTTTTTTCCCCGATATATTTACTCCTACGCGCGTAAAACGACGACAATGCGGAATGTCGAATAATACGAGAACAAGAGTAACCGCAACCAGCATTGCAAAAATAGCAAGATTAACATCCTGCGTTAAACCATACGCTAAGGTAAAGGCGACAAGAGTTGATACCCCTTGAATGATAAACGACTTCCCGACGTAATCCATGCGACGGTTAATCTGGTCTTCACCGTGCAAAACATCGATAAGGAGCCCAATCGCCTTGAAAGCATAAAATAAGGCGATTGTCGTCAACGCATATGAAGCGCACGTGAAATAAGCATATACAATGCATGCTATGAACGATCCGGCAAGCGTCAAACATCTAAAAGCCATATATTCGCTTAGTGTATTTTCGCGCTTAATGTCAGAAAGTTGATATGTGCCCATTTTGTAATTTGCAAAGGCACCGAAGACACCCACAACCGACATAGCAAGAGATAGCAACCCGGCACTATCAAACGACCCAGATGATAAACGAACAACGACAACGGTGGTCAACCATTGACATGCCAAATACGTCATAGAACCGATAGAATTCCACAGCATATTCACCTTAACGGAAAGCCGTTTTGGCACCTCGTCTGCATTTCCTTTCCCCACTACCGCCGACTATCCTCTCTCTTCATTAATCGCCTTGCGCTTTAAGCTGCGTTATCACACTATCGGCTCATAATTGCCCTTAATATAATTGCATAGACATATGGGGCACATGGGACACCAAAACTAATTTAGCGCCAGCATTCACAATTGGTAAGCTTCCATAACATGAATCAAGCGCTCGTGTTCTGGGGGAGGAGTTTGCCAATCTCCGTATTCAGTCTCAAGATAATCTTCAAAATCAGCAGGAGCACAGTACTTTCGTCCCTCAAAGGACAAACGAACAGGAGCAAAACGATCTCGAGGATGGATCTTCGAGGCATCGCCCCCATCAGTGACGTTGAGCACATAACCAGAGCCACTGCAAGATTCATTTACTTTAATCGCAATCTCATCAAGCTGTTTTGCCAGCCTATAGGGATCCTTCTTCTTCGCAACCGGACAGACAATATGCTTAACCAGTTTAATAAAAGAGCTTGACCCAACGGAAGGATCGGCGACAGCAAAACTACGCAGCAAACTAACCCAACTGTATCTCCTAAGAAGAGAGGCAGCTTTGGAAGAATCGAAATATTCGAGCGGGAATATGTCCACCCATACGCCCGTTGCCGCCTTTTTACCAACAAAATTCTCATACACTACAGTGGTCGTATCGACAATTTTTGCAAATTGATAAATCGACGATCCATCACGATAAGACACCAATTTAAAACGCTCCGACGAACGCCATTCGTTGAAGTGCTCCATAAGCATCTCGTACTGGTCGCGCAGCATAACAAGATCCATATCATCATCCCATGGAATAAAGCCCCTATGACGAACAGCGCCCAAAAGCGAGCCATAGGCAAGGAAGTACTCAACGCCATGTGCCATACATACACGATCAATCTCATCCATTATGTCAAGCTCAATCATTTTTATGTCGTCAACAGACAACGGTCGCACGATAATCTCCTCCATTAAAAAGTCACTGCAAAATGAAAATTCCCGATTTTGCTAGAAACCCTCTGCTCTCGCTTTTTCTGCATTTTTTGCTTGTTCCATAATCAACCATCCAGAACCAGCCCAAATGGAACCCCAGCAACTACTTCACATATTCGGAGCCGTCACTGAACACCAATTTAACAGGAAGATGCGTCTTTCTATCAGCAGGATCAGGCAGTGTCCTCCAGTCGCCATAGCTGGCCGATAAATACTCCTCCATTTTTCGCGGACCTGGAAAGGTATGGCAGCAAAATTCACAGTCCTTAGGGGGGAAAAGGACCTCTCCATCAAAACCAGGTAAAACAGGATACGCATATGCAATCCAACGATTGCTATCTCCAGATTGAGCAACTATCTTTCCGTAATTCGCCAATATTTTTTTTCTGGTAAAAAACAGACTAAGACCACGATGCATTATCCAAAACATCATTTTTTCAACCTTGCCCAATATGCCGGCATGTACAGGATTGAGCTCAGATGTATGATAGAGGTATGAAATCACTTGCCACTTATGCGCTTGAGAAGCAATCTTTTCTGCGTAAGCTTGATCATCTGGCATTTCGTCATAGGGGAAAACATCGATAAAAATACCCTGTCTACACCCCGCCTCAATCGTTTCCTTTGTAGCGAAAACGGTTCCTTCCTTATAAATCTTTGCAAACATAGCGGCATAATTTGTTGTATTGCTGAAAGTATGGACCGAATATCCTGAACATATCCCCCCACTGAACTCTGCAAACTGAAGAAATTTATCGTAATCAGAGCGAGGCATACCTACATCAATATCGTCATCCCAAGGAATAAAGCCTTTATGGCGAGCAGCGCCAAGTGCTGTACCCGAATCAAGAAACCACGTTAAGTCATGCCTCTCGCAAAATTTAGAAAACTCAATAAGGATTTCAAGTTCCTCTTGCTGCAACTTTTTTAATGCAATCGATCTATCAACAATACGCATTCGTGCCCCTCCGCTAATTATTTGCACGTTGAAAAGCCTGAATGACCTTATTCGCAGTCTGCTCCCAGGAGAATAAGCAGCGAACTCTCTTCCCTATTTTTTTAGAAATATCGCGAATTCGCTCCCTATCGACACCTAAGTCGTGAAGCGACCTAGCTATAAGAGCCGAAGACTGGCTGGAAAGAACAACTCCATACTCCTCGGAAGGGATCATTTCCTCAACCCCTCCCACGTTGGTTATAACGGGCGTACAGTAGCATGCAGCAGCTTCCAGAAGCGACGTCGAAAAGCCCTCCGATCGAGTAGGAAGGCAAAAAATGTCGCACTGCCCCAGCAACGCTGCTATATCTTCCTCAGGAAGTCTCCCCAGGAAATGGACATTCCCCGGATTACGGCTTTCAGCGGCTTTTCTAAGTGGCCCATCCCCCGCAATCATAAACTCGACATTATCATCCTTGAGCAATTCTGCAGCACCGAGAAGCTCGTCGATTCCCTTTTCCGGAATCAGTCTACCCGTAAAGCAAACCTTAAGGGAATCGGAATCGAGGTCAAGCTCTTCGGCAAAAGAACGCGTCGACGCCTCCAACAAATAATCGTCGGCATCTATAGAATTGTTGATTACCCCCAAACCGTCAATTTGAAATGTATGGAGCCAGCGCAGGCTAGAGTTAGAAATGCCGTAAAAATCAATTTGATGACGTTTCAATAGTGCAGTCATCGCATGTTCATAAGCAATAACGAGCAAGTCAAGCAATGAGTTTCCAAAAGTGAGGTAAGCCGACCCGTGGTCTATCAAAACAGGCTTAAGGCCACAACGCTCCGCGTGTTCAACGCCAATAAATGAGTGAGGATAGAATCGTGCATTGACCAAAACCCCATCTACTGGCTGTTCAAATAACTCATTCATCAGCTCTTTGTATCTTGCATTTTTTTTCGGAACGGGAAACCTTCCTGCTATTAAGGGAAAGCAAGGTAGGCGATATACCTTAATTTCGCCATCCAATATTTCGACATCAGACAAACCAAATACATTGTTTGTCACGATAGTCACTTGATGCCCCATCGAGCGAAGCTGAAGTGATAGCCTCTCGGTGAATTTTTCTATACCTCCTATATTAGGGAGATAGTTCGCTGAATAAATGCATATTTTCATTCGAGAAGCATTCCCCTCTGAATCCGTCTGCAACCTATATAATGGAATAGTGTATATCGATTATGGGGTTGCTTGCATTTGAAAGTATTAGTAGTAGTACCAGCATTCAATGAGTCACAGAACATCAAATCAGTAGTCGAGTCTCTTATTCAAGCGGGCTACGACTACGTTGTCGTCAACGATGGTTCATCAGACGATACAGCCAAGATATGCCAAGAGGCAGGCTTTAATCTACTAAACCTGAAAGAAAACCTTGGTATCGGCGGCGCTGTTCAAGCTGGCCATAAATATGCCCTTGCAAATGGCTATGATATAGATATTCAATTCGATGGCGACGGCCAACATGATGTCAACGGCATCGAGAAGCTTATCCAGGAAATAAAAAATGGGGCAGATCTCGCGATTGGGTCTCGCTTTCTCGAACAAAGCGATGGCTTCAAGTCGACTTTGATGCGCCGCATCGGAATAAAATGGCTCAGCGGCACAATACGTCTTATCTCCGATCTGCGCATAACCGATCCAACTTCTGGCTTTCGAGCAACAGGGCATAAAGCACTTGAGCTTTTTTGCAAAGATTACCCAGCAGATTATCCAGAACCTGAATCTATTGTTACTGCAGCGAAAAAAAAGTTAGCCATAACAGAAGTTCAGGTGACAATGCACGAGCGACAAGGCGGCACATCTTCGATCAAGGCTATATCAAGTATTTACTATATGATCAAAGTAACTTTAGCCATTCTCCTTGTTGGTCTTGGCCGCGAGAGGAAGGGGTGATTCAATTGTCAATCGTCAGGATCGCATTGATTGCTACCAGCCTCGCATTTGCTTCCGTAATCGTTCGGCTGGTTAAACGGAAACAGCTAACAATGAAATACTCTTTCCTATGGATTATTCTGCTTTTCGTAATACTTTTATGTGCAATTCTTCCAATAATTCCATACCGCATCTCCGATATTCTTGGATTCGAGACACCGGCAAATTTCATCTTTCTTGTTGCCGTCTTTTTCCTATTAGCTATTGCACTATCGCTTAGCATCATCGTTAGCAAACAACAACGAAAAATCACCACACTCATTCAAGAGGTTGCCATATTGGAGAATAACTCGAAAACCAACTTCGACAAATTGAAAACCGATATCGCAAATCTATCGAATGCCCAACAAAGGTAAGGGAGGAGGCATGCGCCTCATCCCTTACCTGAGAGCAGTGCGCAAAGACAGTTGACCTGTATCGTTCTTTCGGGCACACATGCTAGAAGAGCCATTCCCTTAGAATGCATACCAACGACAAGAAAGAACGGCAGACATGGCCAACCCAGCCACCAAGTACACCGACGAGCTCAGGCGCGAGACCGCCGACTACATAATCTCGACGGGCAGGTCCGTGACCGAATGTTGCAGGGAACTCTGATGGATCCGAAGACCGTCGACAAGCGAGTCGCAAGACGCCGCCCTGGCTGCTGGTTCAGCTCAAGTACGTCGGTGCCCAGTCGGCTGCCAAGCTGATGGTTACGGTCGGAAACAACCCCGAAAGACTCAGGTCGGAAGCGTCCTTAGCCATGCTCTGCGGCGTCGCCTCCGTTCCTGTCTCGCCGGAATAACATATCAGCACAGGTTCAACCGCGGCGGCGACAGGCAGGCGAACTCCGCAATCCACATCATCGCCATATGGAGCCTCAGGACCGATGAGCGCACCGAGGAATATGTCGCCAAGAAGACGTCCGAGGGCAACACCAGGATGAGGCCACCAGACGTCTGAAACGCTATATCATGCGGAAGGTCTTCTATGTCATAAAAAAGCAGAGCGGGCTTGCGAATTGCTCTTGACACTTAGAAGAGCATCGGAAATCGTAAACACAATTGCAGCACCCACCATGCAGTCCGTTATCGTCGCCACAACCAGCTTTTGCGCGTCTCCGCAGGAGCATTGGACAGCAAAAGGCAACCCGTATCAATAACGATAAAAGTTGTCACCCCATTGTGAGATCGACACCCATAGGCTGTTCACAGAACCAAATACAGAGATTACAAAAGCCGACAAATACAGTGCGGCAGCCATGTCGGGCATCCCTACATTAGCTCGCCATCAGCACTTCGGAGCTTATCAAACTCTTCTTCTGGAGAATTTCCAACCAAATGCTTTTTTGCATATAGAGAGAAATAGGCAACGCCAAGGGCCAAAACAACAACAACTGCAAATGTGGCACTCGTATCTACGAAGAATGTCGAGGCAATCGCAACACAAGAGAGGGCGAGGCCAACACCCGTGGTGGCTTTACCACCAGGGGTCCTATACGGACGTTCCATATTGGGACGTTGAAGCCGTAAAACAATATGGGACAGATTAATCATTGCATAGCTTATGCATGCACCAAGAACCGCCATGTTTAGCAGAAGATCACCGTTTTGGACAAGGATTACCAGCAAGAAGCCAACGACCCCCTGAAGCAAAAGCGCCATTCCTGGCGTTTTCCTTCCGCCAGTCAGAGAGAGAAATGTGGGTAGATACCCTGCACGAGATAGAGCAAATATTTCCCTTGACCCCGCATAAATCAGGGAAAAGAACGAAGCAACAAGGCCAAACAAGCCAGCTACGTTTACAAACAAAGCAAACGACCCGTTTCCAACCGAATTCAAAGCATCAACGAGAGGAGCCGAGGAACCGCCCATAAAGTTTGCGCCCGTTACACCAGCGGCGAATACAAGCACGAGCAAACCAGTGAATATCAGCACAAGCATTGCTCCAATGTTTGCGCGCGGAATATCTTTTCTCGGATCTTTAGCTTCTTCCGCAGCTAGAGGAACGCCTTCTATACCCAGAAAGAACCAAATGCCAAATGGAAGCGCAGCCATCAAGCCCGCAAGGCCGTGAGGGAGGAGGACCGTGCATCCAGCATCTGGAGAGATGTCGAAGAGATTCGAAGGATTGAACGAGGGAACAACACCGACCGCAAAAGCAAGGAGAGCAACAAACCCGACCAAAGTGACAACAAGCATGAGCTTGAGGGCCTCGCCAACGCCAAGAATATGAATCGCAATAAAGACAACGAACACAACGGCAACGACAGCTATTGTCGGAAAGTCCTCTGGAAGCAGGCCAAGCGCCAGAAAGTAATTTGCGATAAACGTCGAAATTGCAGCGGGCGCGCAAATATACTCAACCGAGATTGCGAGCCCTGTCACGAAACCGCCAAAACGCCCAAGGGCGCAACGAGAAAAAGCAAATCCAGCACCAGCCGTTGGGAGAACGGAAGATAGCTCCGCTTCCCCAAGAACCGTACAAACGTACATAAGCCCCATAAGGGCAAAGGCGATAGCAAGCCCGAGCCAGCCTCCGTATTCGATACCGTAATTCCATCCCGAGAAGTCTCCCGAGATCACATACGCGACACCCAGTCCAAGCAGCAAAGGCCAACCGACCGCACCCTTCTTGAGGGATCGTTTTTCGAAGTATTCTTCCGACTGTTTCTTTGCTTCCATTTCAACCCTTCTTCCACTCTCTGCGTTATTGGCCCTTTTTCTTTACGACATACGAAGGATCAATTCGCTGAAGATCTTCGAAATCGTCAATTTCGATGATGTCTTCTTCGCGGCATGGACGCACATGCACGCAATAATCCTCTCGTTTTCTAATCAAGGCAACATCGTCCCAAAAGATCTGTTTTCCGTCTTGTTGCCCGAAAATAGCAGGGATATCACTTGCAAGCTTTTCTCCGTCTTCTTTGGTCCAGTAAGAAACGCCGACCATTTGCCAACAGGAAGAAGATTTGCCCTTTGCGAGATTGGTAATCACCTTGTTCTCATCAGCGTCAAAAAACCAGTCATTCGTTTTGTTGACGGCTATGCCAAGGTAATTAGAACGATACTGGTACTTCGTTATTAGCCGTGGATTCGTTAACAACAAATCGCTCTCAAACACATAGGCATTTTCAAACAAGTGGCAAGATGCCACAGCTGAACTGATATTGTTCGTTGAACCATACAAAGGATTCTCTATGAAGTGAATATTTGGATACTTCGCAAGCAACTGGTCGAATTCTTCTGCAAGGTAGCCTCGAACAACATATATTTCATCGATGCCAGCAGAAATAACGGCATCTATGAGCCTATCAATTATTCGAACGCCGTTTACACGCGCAAGAGGCTTTGGGGTGTTTACGGTAACCGGAAGTAATCGACTTCCAAAACCAGCGGCGAGCAGCACAGCGCGCTGAACTCGATATGGCTCAAGAGCTGCAATTCCGCGCGGTGTGATTCCCTCATTCGAAATCATTTTCTTGTCAGCCAAGGATAGCAAGGTTTCTTTGTTGACGCTCTCAACTTCGGAAACGCAGTTCGCATCGCCAAGGTTTCGCTCAAGCTGAACGAGTGCGTCGAATTCGTCTTCGCGAAGTTCAGGCAGGGACACCACTGCATCGTCTAGAAGGCTCAAGGAATACGATGAGAATTCCTTTGCGGAACGATACCAGACGTAAAGCCACTCACCTGCTGGAGCGCCGCTGAGCTCCTTGAACATTGCCCAAACATACCAATACCAGCCAATCATCGCGGTGCAGGCAAGCAAATGAAAACGCTGTGCCTCGCTTGGCTCAAATCCAAAATAAAGGGGCATCAAATCTAGGGCTTCGCGAACCGAATAGTAATTGCTCTGGGCAACAAAATTGCCGAAGTCGTTACCGTAATCACCCATAGCAGCGTATTCCCAGTCGATAAGGGATATTTGATCACTGCTTACAAGAAAGTTCGGTGCATAAAAATCGTTGTGGCAAAGCACGGGATTCCCTGCCCCTGCCCTCATAGGGCCAACGAGACGATCCATTGCCGATGAAAGGTCTTTGAAGTCGGGAGGGAAGTTCCAGCCTTTCTCTTCGAGCAAACGCACAATCTTCTTAGATTCCAGGTACGCATCAAAAGAATACGGCGATACGGCTCCGCTTTGATGAAGCCGACGAGCCATTTGCAGGGCGTTTTTCACATGCTCGAGATTCCCGTAATCAAGCTCATGGCAGTTGGGCACATACCTAGAAATCTTCCATCCCTCTTCGGGATCGATATGCACGAATGTATTATCGAGACCGAGATCAAAAGCCTTCTTGAGGGCAAAGGCCTCGGCCTTTCTGTTGATTAGTTTGTTCGTTCCGGGTCCTGGGTGACGGTAAACATACCCTTCTCCATTAACGGAGAAGAAAAAAGAAAGGTTTGTTAAGCCCTGTTTGATTGGGTCGACTGATTCAATCTGATCCCTTTCGCAAGAAAGCGTAACGCAAATGTTGTCCAATGCATCCGAGCTAACATTGCAGATAAATTCAGGATCGAAATTGCGGATTTCGTCCAACGAATCGAATTCGAAGACGGAGCCTTTCGGAAGAAAGCGTGCGTACATGCAGAGCTCCTGAGCATGCGCAAAGAATACTTCATCCCACAGCTTTTCCTTTGTCTCTTGGCGAAAGTATTCATCTTGAAGAATCGCCAAAAAGCGAGAAGAAAAATCTGAGTCCCAATACGCGTGGCCAACCATGATCCAGCCGTTTGACCCGCCTAAAGAAGCAGATAGAATCCTGTTATTCTTTCCCTTTACGTCAAGAAGGTACTTGTCTGGCGTCTCATCCGACCATATAGCATCGTTATAGGAATCGTATTCATACCGACGGAACGGATTATCCGCAAAGTAGCAATCGGAAACGCAAACATACGAATTCCCCAAATACTCCCTTGCCGCCCAGATTGAAGAATGGTTGTTCCTCTCCATATACTCAGGGCTCGAGACGAGCGTTACGCCAAACTTGTCCTCAAGATAGAAGTACTCTTCCTTCTTGTACCCGACGACCATTACGATGTCGTTGATTCCGGCTTCTTTCAACTGCCTGATTTGGCGCTCGATTAGCACTTCCCCGCGGACGCGCAACGTCCCTTTCGGGCGATCGTAGGAAATAGGCGCAAGCCTGGTTGAGAGGCCGGCCGCAAGGATGATTGCGTTATTTACTTTATATGGAGTAAGCGCTTCTTTGCCCAGATCGGTAACTGTGTAGTCTTTTACAAACCCCAGCTCGAGCAAGCTTTTGTACGTTTCGTTGACAAGACCAAGCGATAACCCTGATGTGTCAGCGATTTGGCGTTGACTTGAGCATCCGCTACCGAGGAGAGAAGAAATAACTGAGAAAGCATTTCGAGATAGAGGCATTATGATTCCTTTCGTTTCACGGAAGAATCATAATGCCTCTGTTCATTTTAGTAAAGATAATTTAATTATTGAACATTGAAATCTTTCGTTTCTACCACAAGCAAACCCTACCAAATAATGACTCTGGTTCCTTTGTGAACATTGTTGTAAATCCATTGGGCATTTCCAACAGAAAGACGAATGCAACCATGCGAGAGGTTATTCCCAAGTTCACTTTCCGAAGCAAGAATCGTATGGAAGAAGTATCCTCCTGAAATCTGGGTGCACCAACGAGCTCTACTGTCAGTGCTTAAAGAGGTCCTTGTAAAACCTGTTGTCGAATAAGAACCTTTAATCGTAGGTGTTGCCGGCGCTCCAGAAACACATCGAGCCTCAATCAACGGCGACCATGCACCCTCCCGGCCTGAATATATCGCGATTCGATTCCCCACCGTATCGACCAAAATCAGGGTAGATGTTGAGCTCGAATAACCTTGCGCACGGGAATACATATCAGAGTACAGACAAGGCAAAGCACCAAGAACACCATCGTTATCGCCATAGTATCTGCTTCCATCAGGCGCGGTATACACCACATTGCGAACTACATAGCCATAATCGTAACGACCGTAGTATTGCTTATCGCCAAGACTGAACAGTCCAAGATGGGCTCCAAGATGCCCATCACATGAATAGTCTATCCGGTAACGCTGCATTTCTCCATCGAATTGGTCCGTGACAACCCAGCCTTCACCGTAATAGTTCTCGATAAGTAGACCATCGTTGTCGGCAATAAGCATACCGGCACCCACCCTGGATTTTCCTCTCAGAACATAGCCATTGGAGGTTCCGTAATACCATTTTTCACCAATCTGAAAATACCCCACCACGGCGGCGTGGCGCCCCGCGTCCACCCAGTAGCGCTGGAGGCCCTGGCCGTAGGCGTCGGAGACCACCCAGC
>ERZ1034855.103-NODE-103-length-45665-cov-145.812673_pt1 | contig 45665 bp, 66 predicted proteins | sample MGYA00520699_ERZ1034855 | MGnify/ENA primary metagenome ERZ1034855 (study PRJEB33766, sample SAMN09781730) | gut metagenome | biome: gut microbiome | host: Homo sapiens | place: Madagascar | study: EMG produced TPA metagenomics assembly of the PRJNA485056 data...
ACGGAGGTGAGCTACTGATGGCAAAGAAGCTCTATGAGGAGGCAAGCGTCCAGGCCATCGCAAATGCCATCCGGGCCAAAAACGGCAGTACGGCCACCTATAAGGTCGCCCAAATGGCCGATGCCGTTTTGGCAATCGCCCCGCTACAGCCTGACGTGGTGAAGTACCAGCAAATGAACGCCACGGCTAGTGCCTATCTGACTGCCGCAGAAAGCGCATATACAGACGTCAATGGCGACACCGTAAGCGTGCTGGATAGCTACACCAGTGGCACCGGAATTAAGGACGCCCCGCTTGGCAAATCACTCACAACTCAGGCTGGAACACGCTACCACCAGGATGAAACTACTGGGGACGGTGGAAAGCTCAACAATATCCTGGGAGGAGAATCCGTGATCTACAACGCAGTCCCCGGGCACGTCCTCCGCTACATCGTGAAAGGCAGCGGAGGGGATGTAATCGACAGCGGGCGCGTGAAGCCGACCGGAACAGTTCGCATGATGAAGTTTATCGGCTATGTGAAAAACTGCCGGGACCTCGGTGGATGGGCATGTGACGGAGGCACCGTCAGGTATGGGCGGATGTATCGTTGCGCCGCACCGGGTGCAGCGGAATCCGCAGATGCCAATATCGCCCAAAATGCAAATATCCGCTACCACTTTGATCTGCGGGATAACGCGTCTCTGGAAAGCTCCCCGTTTGGGAGCGAGGTGTATTACAAGCGGTATCCCCTGTCGGCCTATTACAGCGACCTTGTTGACCTGACGAAATCCCATTACGCAGAGATGGCCGCACTTCTGCGGGCGGTGTTCGATGTGGTCATCCACGGGAACGGGGTGATCTATCACTGCTCACTGGGGCGGGACAGAACGGGGACCCTGTCGTTCATCCTGCTTGCGCTGCTTGGCGTTTCCAGAAAGCACGTGGACATGGACTATGAGCTTTCGGGCTTTTCCTCTCTCTCGGATGCCGGAACGCCGCAGAAGCGGACCTCGGCCAACTACACCGGCCTGGCCAATTATTTCGCGTCATTCGGAAAGTCCTCCCTCCGGGATAATGTCGTGAAGTGGGCATTGAAAGCCGGATTGACGATCGACGAGCTGAACGCATACCGTTCAGCAGCCATAAACGGAACGCCCGCCGCGCTGAATGCCTCCGACTACGTTACGCAGTATACTCTGACGCAGCATCTGACGGACTGCACAAGCAATGCTGCGGGGACGGAAATCAGCGAAGGCGCGGCGCTCAGCGTCACGATTACCCCCAATGCCGGGAAGAAACTCGGCAGCATCTCGGTCACCATGGGCGGCACAGATATCACGGCCACGGCGGTGTCCGGCAGCACCGTCCATATTGCAAGCGTGACCGGGAACGTCGTTATCACGGCTGTGGCGACTGCGGCGTATACAAATCAGATCCCCATTTCGACGGACGCCGGCGGGGCGGTATTCAACGGCGTCGGATACCAGCAGGGATACCGGCTGAGCAGCTCTGGCAACCCGTCCCCGCAAGCATCGACATACATTACCGGATTCATCCCGGTCCATTCCGGGGACAAGGTACGATTTGAGGGGATGAACCTGAAGGAGGGGTCGGCCCCTATCAACGAACAACGTATCGCATTTTATGATGCGAACAAAGCGGTGATCGCCGCCCCATATTGGAAGGATACGGGAACGAATACCATGTCGGGCGGGTATCTTGTCAGTATGACGGTTCCGGATTATTCAGGCAAGACGGTGGCCTTTGCGCGATTCGGATGCTACTGGATCGATTCGCATTCGATCATTACGGTAAATGAGGAGATCGGGTAAGTCCGACGATGAATCAGCCGCCCAAGGCGGCAGGAAAGGAGATTTTACATGAAAGAAAACACGATCAAGGTCGTAACATTTATCATTTGATGTAGTATATTATCGTAAGTATAATATTCTATATAAATAGTCGACGGACGTTAAACGGTGGAGGATATATGTCTTTGTATGATTCCCTGCGAAAAGCTTTGACGCCTGAGCTGTTTACTCAGGTTACGGATGCACTGGGCGATGACTTTGATTTTGATCAGGTGCCTCGTACTCGATTGAACAAGGTAATCAAGCAGCGCAACGAACTGCGTGATCAGCTTGCGGGAGCCTCGCAACCCCCTCGCAGCAAATCCGGCTCTAACGAGGACGATGACGATGATTCTCAACAAAACAACGGTATTAAGAATCAGGCTGTCAACGAAGCTGAGCTGCGTGCCCAGCTTAAGAAAGAGCAGGATGCCGCTGTTAAGGCTGTCAAACTTCAGTACGCAGCACTGGAAAAGCTGCGGGCTGCCAATGTGATTGATCCCGAACTAATTTGGTCTTCTAATGTGCTTGATAAGACCAAGTTGGACCTGGACGACAATGATCACGTTACCGGACTCGATGATATGTTGACTCAGCTGCAGAAGGACAAAGCTCATTTGTTCAAGAAAGCATCTGATGACGCTGAGAGAGGTACCGGTAAGAACGAAGGCGGCGATGATCACGGTAGTGGCGTGACTACCAAGGAGGAGTTCCTGAAGTTGACTATTGATCAACAGATCGCATTTAAGCAAGCCAACCCTGAGGTGTTCAAGACTTTTATGGGTTGAGCAGAAAAAAAAATGAAAGGTGAGTGAATTTAATGCCTGGTACTTTTCTCGGTTACCCCTTTGATGAAGAGATCTTTCTGATGAATTGGCGTGCGGCGCAGGACCCCACCAGAACTGCTATGATCGATAGCGGTGCTGTACAGCGCAACAGTGAGATCGCTCGCATGATCGCTAATGGTTCTAACCTGTATACCATTCCCTTCTACAACGTGCTCGGCGGCACGGATGACAACTACGATGGCACCACCGATATGACTATCACCGATCCTACTGGTGGTTCTCAAACTGGTGTTGTGTATGGTCGCATGCACGCCTGGCGTGACAAGGACTTCATCCGCGACTTTAACTCCGGTGCTAACCCCATGCAGCAGATTTCTGCTCAGGTTGCAAAGTACTGGAACAAGAAGCGCCAGAATCGTCTGATCGGTATTATGAACGGCATTTTCGGTATGGCTGACGACGAGAGTTCCTACTGGGACGACTGGCAGCTCCATACTACCGACATCAAGTTTGCCGCTTCTAGCGGTACTGCTGGTGAGGCAAACAATGTCGGCGAGACTTCTGCTGCTGAGGCTATTCAGAAGGCTGTTGGCGACAATGCTGGTATCTTCAGCATGGCCATCATGCATTCCAAGGTTGCTCTCAATCTGGCGAAGCAGAACCTGCTGCAGTTCCGTAAGTATACTGATGCTTCTGGTATCGAGCGTACGATCAACATTGCGGACTGGAACGGGTATACTGTCATCGTTGACGATGGTGTGCCTGTAGGTACTAATGCTAAGGATACTGCTGCTAAGGACTACACTACGTATCTGTTTGGCAGTGGTGCTATTCAGTTTGCTGAAGCGCCTGTGCAAGTGCCTGTCGAGACAGATCGTACGGTGCTGACTGCTGGTGGCTATAACATTCTGGCTACTCGTCTGCGCGAGACCCTGCACCCCAACGGCTTCAGCTATACGCTGCCTACGGTAGGCAGTACTGTGGTGTCCTCTCCTACCGATACTCAACTGGCTACTGCCGCTCAGTGGAAGGTTGTGGCTGACCCCAAGCTGATCCCCATTGCGCGAATCATCTCTAACGGCTGATATGTTCTACGTATCTAATGACAGGATTTATTCGATGACCAAAAATGGGAAGTTGAATGTATATCCTGAAGTCTATTTGGTTGAGGGCAGACCTGTACCGAGGGTGACGGGACTGCGCGATAAGCCTCGACTTCGCTCGGTGTGTACGCTTCAGGAACTGCTTGCCAAGTTTGGTCCGAATCATCCGCAACAGACCAAGAAATAAGAGGAGGTGTACCTATGACATATGTTGATGTTGCTTATGCGGATGCATATGTTACTACCCACTTCTTATCAACTGATAACCTCAGACTGAACTGGGAGACGCTTTCGGATGACGACAAAGAAGTTCTTCTGCAGCGTTCTTTTGAAGCAATTGAAAGCCTCCCGTTCTCTGGGCACAAGTCAGACCCTTCGCAACCTAATGCATTTCCTCGTTGTCCCTACACTGAGGTGCCTAGCGCTGTAAAAAATGCACAGGTTGAGAATGCTGTGTCTCTTTCGGATAGTTCAATTTCTGAAGATGCTGCATTCTATGAGAAACTTTGGCAGTTTGGAGTGGAGTCCTACAGTATTGGGAATCTATCTGAAAAGACGAGTTCCGGTGCTTGGGGCAGAGGCTCAACTGCAGCACATGGTATCGTTTCTGCTCGAGCTACGAATCTTCTTCAACCTTACCTGTCTGGTGGTTTTAAGATTAGAGGTGGTAGACCTTGAGCAGGATGACCAAGTTCTTAAAGCAGACCTGTAACTTTGAAAGTGCTAAACGAGATGCTTCTGGAAAAGTTATGTTGAACAAGTACGGCGAGATTGAGTATCAAAAAGCTCGAAGTCTAAAGTGCCGACGAGAGTCGACCATTAAGGACATTAAGACAGCAAACGGTGCTCTGACTACGCAAACGACCGCATACTATACGGACGAGTCTCAACCTATACGAGTTGATGACCGTGTGGATGGTAGAGTTGTTTTGCTAGTTAATGAGTACGTTAATACGCAAGGTGCTGTTGAGGGGTACGAGTTCTATGCCTAGTACTGAAAAGCTCAAAAGTTTTGTCAACGCTCAAAAGCGATTACGACAATACCTAAAGACTCTCGATACGGTGCCTATGCAGGAGCTTGAGAGAGCTGCGAAGCAAATGTATCCAAAAATGGTAGCTCAGACGCCGTACAAGACGGGCAAGCTTGAGCAGTCTGTCTATGCTAAGGTCACGGGTAGCGGCAAAAAGGCTGTGCTAGTTGCAGGTGCATCCGCAACCGCTGGTACTTATGACTATGCTGCTATTCAACATGAGGAAACGTCTTATCAACATCCTGTTAAGGGTAAAGCACACTACATTCGGGATCCTTGGAATCAAGAGATTCGCAATATGAAACGACACATAGCTAGAAAGTTGAAGGTGTAAGATGTTAGCTGAAAGAGTTTTTGATCTTTTGCCTGAGACATTGCCGAAGTATATTGGAGATCTGCCCAGTACTGCAGACAATGCAGTAGCTTTGATTGAGCACGATGGGTACGATAACACCGAGTACTTCGCCACTTGCAGCACTCTATATGCTCCGTTGTTGCGGATTATAGTTCGACACAGCTCGTATGCGACTGCTGAGCAATGGGTACAGACCATCTGTAAGGCACTGCATAGGTACCATGATGATACTCTCCTGAGTGTGCTATTAGTAGGTACTCCTGTCTATCTGGGACGAGGAAGTACAAAACTGCATGAGTTTCAAATTACATTTAAGTTTCAAGTAAAGGAGTGATATAAATGGCTGCTGAAAAGCCCTTTACCGGTCTTACAGCTGAACTTAAGATCGGCGAGAGTGCTAGTGCTAAAACGCTGGCGTACGTCTCGGGCGTGGATCTGACTCTGGAAAAGGACATTATCGAAATTCTGGCCTTTGGTATGACCTATAAAGAGAAAGTGCCCGCTATTAAAGACTGGTCGATCTCAATTGATGGTACGGTTGCTCTGGCGACAGGTGGTACTCAGAAGGAACTGTACGATGCTTTTGAAAGCGGTAATCCTATCACGATTGGTATTTACCTGAATACCACTACGTATTTCACGGGTACCGGTTACGTATCCAGTTTCAACATTAGCGCATCTCCGGATGATAAGATTTCTCTGTCCTCCGAGATTGCCGGCTCTGGTGCAACGACACTGACGTTGCCTACGGGCTGAGCCTCAACTAATGCGGGGGCGTAAGCCCCCGCAACTACAAAATTGTAAAGGAGAACTATGTATATGACTATTATGTTTAACGGTACGGAGTACTCCCTGGCTACTACGCTGCGTGTTGCGTATAAGGTGCAGGGTCAGCACAATCATAAGCCGTACACTGAAGTATTTCAGAATATCGGTAATATGACTTTGGAAGACCAGATTGGTATTCTGTATGCTGCATTTGAGTGCGCTAATCCCGAGCAGGCTCGGTTTATGACTCGGCAGATTTTCCTGGACTACTACCTGGACAACTATACTCTGGAGCAAATGATGGAGCAGCTCAAGAGTGTGATTGAGGGCATTACTGGCGTGCATACAGCTGACGAGCCTGCTCAAATTGCCGATACAGATTCCCAGGGAAACTGACCACCCCAACATGGCTGGAGCTGTTCAAAACAGGTGCTCAATGTGGGCTAAAGCCTGATGAAGTTCTTGATATGAGTATTGATGTGTTCAATGCTTACATTGAGGGCTATGGGGAGCATATGTTTGACTATCAACTTTTAGCAGCGCATGTTGGGTATTGGGCAGGTTACTTCCAATCTAAAAGGCCAAAGCCTCTTGAGACTGTTCTGAATAAACTCATTAAAGCCCACAAGAATCCGCAACAGAAGCATACAGACGAGGTTGATGTTGAATCTTTCCTGAAGCAGCAAGAGGAGTTTAATCGTAGGTTGATCCAAGGAGGTATGTTAGATGCCAGATAACGAGAAGTTGAAATATAGCTATGAGTTAGATATTAGTAGCCTTGCTTCTGGGACTACTAAAGCACTTAACATGCTTCAACAACAAGTAGATGCATTAACTGGTGTTACCAATAAAGCTAAAAGTGCTGCAGCTTCTGCTAGAGTATTTCAAAAGGCTTGGTTGGATGCTTCTGACAAGACTTCTAAAGCTGTTGAGAGAATGCGTCAGCAAAATGAGGCAGCTCAAAAAGTTGCTGATAAGTACTTAGCTTCTCAAAATGCTAAAACTACCGATACTAAGTACGACCCTAGTAAGCTACAGCAGCAAATAGAAGCACTTACTGGCGTTGCGTCTAAAACTAAGAGTGCTGAGGCATCTGCTAAGGCCTTTGAGAAAGCTTGGCTAAAGGCTTCTGATAAGGTGTCTGGCAAGTCTAAACAGGTTGAGCAAGTTGTTACACAAACTGTTCAGACTTCTCAAGCTAAAATGGATATTTTCCAAAAAGCCACTAAAAAAATATTTCAAGCTTTTGAAGGTATAAAGCAGCCTCTGCAGAATGCGTTTAGTCCGATTCTGACTCAACTTACAGTTTTTGGACTCATGGTCAGTCCAACCCTAACTAAAAAACTTCAGACCTTTGCAGCTAAGGCCGCAACAGCTTTCGGTAGGCTCCCTGCATTACTTAGCTCGTGCGCGGCTGCATTCCGTAGAACTTCTACGGAAACTGGCGATGCCGAGAGTCGTAGCAGTAAGTTTGCTACGACTCTAGACAAGCTTAAACTTGCTGGCTCTAAAACAGTTAAAGTCTTCTTAACACTAAATAACGCCCTTCGAACTTGTGGGGAGGGATTGTCCAAGGTTGGTTCTAAACTAAAGGACAGCACTCGCCAGTTTACTGACCTTACAGGTTCTGCACGTAGAGCTTTACGTGCTATCCAACTATTCTCAGGCGTGTCTCTTGGTAAGGTACTAGGAGACTCAGTGAAACAAAGCATTGCATACACTGAAAACATGAATTTGTTCTCAGTAGCTATGGGAGATGCTTTAGACGAAGGCAAGGCTTTTGTAAACACTATGCAAGAGCTGTACGGTATGGACCCCAGTAGTCTTGTACGGCATGCTGGTAATTTTTATCAGCTTGCTGCAGCTATTGATATGCCGTCTAAGTCCGCGTCTAAGATGTCGTTGGCGCTTACTAAAGCTACTAACGATATTTCTTCGTTGTATAATATTGACATCGAAACGGTATTTGAGAACCTATCTTCCGGTTTGCAAGGTATGTCTCGAGCCGTTACGAAATACGGTTTTGATATTCGTGCTGTAACGCTGCAGACTACAGCAGCTGAGTTGGGGCTTACTCAACAGGTCGAGTCTATGTCAGAAGCAAACAGAATCGGCTTACGTTTCATTACTATGATGAGGCAAGCCTCTAACGCTTCCGGAGACTTTGCTAGAACTATTGAAACCCCTGCAAACCAGTTACGAATTCTGAAAGAGCAGCTTACGCAACTCGGTCGAGCAATCGGTGACTTCTTTGTCGCGCCTATTCGGACATGTATTCAGTACGTTAACGGGTTTATAATGGCGCTGCGTACTGTGCTTACCTTTATAGCACAGACGTTGAACCTGCTTACTGATTTTACTACCGAGATTGATTTCAATACAGGTAGTGCTGATAGTGCAGCTGATGCCATCGGTGGCATTGGCGACGCTGCTTCAGGTACTACTAAGAAGCTAAAAAGCTTGTTAGCCCCATTTGATGAGTTGAATATTCTTCAGGACCAAACCAGTGACAGCGAGAGTTCTGGTGTTGGAGGTCTTGGCGGAGATGTCTTAGATCCTGCAATTGCTGATGCTATAGACAAGATGGGACTTCAATTCGAAGATGTTCGAATGAAGGCTAATGATGTAAGAGATTCGATTCTAGAATTTTTTGGCTTCACCGTCGACGTTGGTCAAATTATTAAATGGGACCCGCAACAATTTGAGGATAATCTTATCAACAAGTTTCCACAGTGGACTAAAACTATTCAGGCAGCTTTCGACAACTGGTCTAGCATTGTTGAAGCTTTCAAAAATGTGTTTAGCTCTCTAGGCGATGTTTTTGATGAGGGTAAAAAGAAGTTTACAGACTTTATATCTAAGTTTATCAACGATGACACCGTCTCTGAGTGGATTGGTAATCTATCGGATAATCTGAATAATTTTAGTGCCTGGATTGACCAGCACTCTGACGGTCTTTCAACGCTAGTAGCTATCCTTTTGGGACTAGGTACTGCAATTGTTGCTCTTTCGATAGCTTCGCCGATACTGTCTGCTGTTGGCACTGCTCTGAGTGCAGTAGGTAAAGTTGTTACCACCATCACGAAGAGTATAAGCCTGTTTAGCAAAGCTCTAACATTCCTGGGTGGATTGAGTGGTACGACTCTAGCTATCATTGCAGTTGTAGCTTTGCTTACTGCAGCTATCGTTGCCGTTATTAAGAGTAGTGAAGACCTGCAGAAGAAAGTTAAAGAAGCATGGGATAATATCAAGGGGATTGTACTCAGCTTTTGGAATAATTTTCTTAAGCCTCTGTTAGATACTATTTGGAAAACCTTTTCGGACCTTTGGACAAACCATCTAAAACCTCTGGTATCTGAAGTTGTATCCCTTGTGCTAGATCTTTGGAACAACGTGTTAGCTCCCCTGCTGAAGTGGTTTATTGATACATTCGGTCCTTGGATTGCCTCAGTGCTAGGTACCGTGTTCGAAGGCTTTGGCAAGGTTTTTGGGGCTATCATTGACGTTGTAACTAGCTTTGTCAAGGTTCTACACGGTGTTCTGGATTTCATTGTCGGGGTGTTTACTGGCAATTGGAGTAAGGCTTGGGAAGGCATAAAATCCATTTTCTCTGGGATCTTCGGAATGCTGGGCGGAATTGCCAAGGGTGCCATTAACTTGGTCATTACCGCAATTAACACCCTGGTTGCAGCAATTTGGCCTGTGATCCGAGAAATCGGAAATGCTTTGGGAAGTGTCGCTAAAGCTGCAGGTAAGTTACTCGGTAAGAACTGGGGTTGGACAATGCCTACAGCTCCTGCAAAGATTCCATACTTGGCTAAAGGTGGTGTAGTTACAGACCCCACACTAACCATGATTGGTGAGGCTGGTAGAGATGAAGCTGTAATTCCCCTGGACAACAGCCCACAGATGCGCGAGTTTGCTGAGACAGTTGCGAATGCGGTAAATCGAAATTCGACCAGTCCGAATAGAGCCCCGCAACCTATTCACGTGCACGTGTACATTGGCAACGAAGAGTTGGACGACTACATTGAAGATGCGATTACGCAACGAGACATCAAGACGAACGGGGGTAACTAGAATGGCTTATACACCTATGGTTTATATTGACAATCAAGCGTTACCTCGCCCGACCAAGTACAATCCTATATTCTCTGATTTAGATAGCTCTGACAGCAATCGATCGGAGACTGGCGTCTTATACCGCAACAGAATCAGAGGTAGTATAAAGAAACTTGAACTCGGATTCACCGCAACAAGTGCTAAAGCTTCCCAGATTCTGCAGGCTCTAAAACCCGCAACTTTAAGCGTCAAGGCATTTGACCTTGAGAGTTGCTCTTACGTAACCAGCACTATGTACTGCAGTGATCGTAACGCAACTCTCAGGGTCTATACAGGCGAGGAGGCCATATCGGATGCTATGTGGGACTTGTCGTTTAGCTTAGTGGAGGTGTAACATGTATCCAACCACCGCTGCATACAAGCAAGCTATAGTACAGCCTACTCGAACCTGGCATTTGGACATCCGAATTACCCTACAGGATGGCGTAGTGCTCAACCTAACTGAAGCCGATATCGTGTTAGGCTCATTCAAATACCAAGAAGCATCAACGTGTACGAGCAACCTGCAGATAGGCTCAACGTATGCCAATAGTTTAGACTTTGCAATCCTCAACCGAACTCGAAAATATAGTGCTTATGATTTCAGTGATGCCGTAGTTATCTGTCGAGTTGGTCTGGAGACGGCGTCTGTCACTCCTGCAATTGCAGGTCAGGCTATCGTAGGTAAATCAATCGTAGGGAACACTATTGCGACCGGTGAGCCTGTGATTGAGTGGGTACTGTTAGGCGCGTTTAATGTCACTTCCTGTGGCAAGAAAACTGCCACAATTCCGTTGAAGACCTTGGACAACATGTATCGGGCCAACCGTGGCGCTGCGACCGTAGGTATCGCATTTCCCATCAACCTATACGCAATGGTTACCTCTCTCGCAACATTCTGCGGTTTTTCTGTTACAGCCGCTCTTAAAACTGAACTACAGACCTTAAACTTAACAGTCAACGAATTCGAGCTTGAAGATTACACGTGTCGTGACCTGCTAGGCTACGTTGGGGTACTCCTTGGCAAAAACATACGATTCAATCGTAATGGGGAGCTAGAATCTTTCTGGTATGCTGAATCAGGCGTAACTGTGCAACCTGCAACCCGAATGTTAGGTGCGTCGTATGAAGACTACGTAGTATCTATTACGGGTGTATCTTTAGTAGATAACAATGGTAATGAATACGTTGTAGGTACAGATGACTACAGAATGAATTTTGATACTAACCCATTTGTACAGACACCTGAACTAGCTGAAACTCTAGCTAGTACTTTGCTACAGCAACTTTCAGCATTAACGTATCGTCCTTATAAAATTAAGTACATTGGGGACCCGTCGTGGCAAGCCGGAGATGTCATTACGCATATACTCAGTGACACACTTACCGTAGTATCACCTATTATGGTGCATTCATTCACTTTTCGAGGCAACTCTTCGCTGGAAGCTAAGGGCAAAACGCCTGAGCAGACTAAACAGCTCAGTGCTGCAGCTAAGAGGGTTTCAGAGATATCTACGAGTATCAAGAAGGATTTGAATTTAGGTCTTTCCGGAATGCAACAAACTATCCTTAATCAGACCAATCTTATTACCAATGCGCTGGGATTTTATCCGCATGTTGAGTACGATACAACCGGGCAGGTTAAGGGCTACTACATGATGAGTACGCCGGAAGATTCTGAAACAACGACTGTTTGGGCATTCACATTGAATGGCATCGGCGTGTCACATACAGGTTTAGCTGGACCATACACTAGCTCTTGGACAGTTGACGACTCTATTGTTGCGGATATAATTACTGCTAACATGGTACGCACTGGGATCTTGCAGAGTAGAGATGGTGGCGAGACCTTCTACTTAGATCTAGACAACGGTATTTTGCGTATGAAGGCTAGTGATATCCGGATTGGCGCAACCAATGTCTCAACTGCTCTGCAGGACATCCAAGCTGATTCTGATACTAAGTACGCAGATTTATCCGCGCGTCAGGATAGTACTTCTAAGGACATGGAAGTGCTGCGATCCAAGTTAGACTTAGCTGTCACTTCTGAAGAAGTTACAATTGCAATAGACCAAGCATTGTCCGATGGAGTCACTCAAGTCGATACTCAGACTGGCTTTAAGTTTAATTCTGAGGGCTTGACTATAGATAAAACTGGGGCTAGTACCTCAACCAATGTGAATGAGAATGGTATGGTTGTTAGTAGAAAGACCAGTGAGACAGCAGAAGCTGTTTTAACTGCAAATGACCAAGGGGTTGATGCCATCAACCTTACTGCACGACAATACCTAATTATGGGATCTCGCAGTCGATTTGAGGACTACGGTACGGATCGTACCGCTTGCTTCTGGATAGGTTGATGAGAGGAGGCTTGTATGGCGGTATTACAGAATCTAACTTTAACCGAACTTTCGTATGATGTTGCGACCAACTCATCTAAAGTTCGTATCTTGTGGACATCAACGCAAACAGACGACTCATACAGTAATTACACCTTAAATGCGTATTATTGGGTTGCTGAGAACTCCGGGGTAGGGCAAAAATTTGCAACCACCACGACGCTACCTTTACGTCAAACAATAACTATTCTAGATAAAACTATTACGGTAGTGCACAATTCAGATGGTACTGGCAGTGTTCGAGTTGAGACTCAAATTGCAACGGGCATTAGTGCAGGCACAATTACGAAAAAAGCAGCTCTTACACTAACTACAATCCCTAGAGCGTCTAAGGTGTCTGGCGGCAGTGGCAATATTGGCGAAAAAGTCACCATCAACCTAACCCGGTACTCTAATGACTTTACTCACACCTTGACGTACGCGTTCGGAGACCTTTCGGGTACTATTGTATCTAACCTCAAAGCTAGCAGCTACGCTGACTGGACCATTCCTACAAATTTCTATGCGCAAATTCCAAACGCCAAATCTGGTAAAGGTACCATTTACTGTAAAACCTACTCTGGAGCTACGCAAATTGGAACCACTCAAAGCACTGAGTTTACAGCTTATGCGCTGGAAAGCCAATGTAGCCCTGATCTGACAGTTCAAGTTGTAGACGTAAATGCTGCAACTAAAGCGTTAACTGGCAACGACAGCGTAATCGTAGCAGGGTATAGTAATGCTCGTATATCCAGTAACGGAACTGCTAAGAACTCCGCAACTATTGCAGGCTATAAGACTCTTTGCGGAGATGGTAAATTTATCAATACAGCTTCTGGTACTCTAAATAGTGTAACTAGCGGTAGCTTTAGCACTACGGTTACCGATAGTCGTGGCTTCAAGCGAAATATCAATACTATTTTACCACTAGTAAACTACATGCCTGTAACTTGCGTGATGCAGGTCACTCCTGTAGGAAGTGCTTCGGGTAAAGCTACTCTAGACGTGCAGGGCAATTTCTTCAATGGCAGCTTTGGTCAAGTTACCAACACGCTGTCTGTGCAGTATAGATATAGGCAGGACCCTGGAACATATAGCGATTGGATCGAAGTAAATACTGGCGTGTCTGTAGAGTCAAATAAGTATAGTGCTTCTATCGAAATAGCCAATCTGGTGTACACTAATACTTATACCTTCCAAGTTAGAGTACTTGACAAGCTTTCTACGGTGGTGTCCAATGAGGTAAAAAGTAAAACCACTCCTGTGTTCGACTGGAGTGAGCACGACTTCAGATTCAACGTCGAAGTTCTAATCGCTGAAAAGTTGAAGATAGCAAATATAGATGTAGACTATATTGTTGAACAGGGTGTGTCTGGAGATTGGATCTACCGAAAGTGGAGCAGTGGAGTAGCTGAGTGTTGGTGTCTACATATAGATAACAATGTCTCCATAAGCACCCCTTGGGCCAACCTGTTTGAAAGTACACGTATGGGAGGATTGACCTACCCCTCCGGGCTTTTCAGCTCTCCTCCCGTGTGTACAGTTCAGGTTCAGAATGCCCCACAAGGTGCAATTTTATCCCTAGAGATCTCTGGCAATAATGCTAGTGCTACTGCAACTCCGTACTGGATGTACACTAGAGCTAATGAGAGAGTTGGTATAAACATAACTGTGGGTGTTCATGCTATAGGAAAGTGGAAATAGGTTGAACCAGCTGAAGCTGTTCAATAATAAATAATTTTTTTGGAGGTAATACTATGGAAAACTTTGGCATTGCTGCGGTTGCGGCTATTACGGTGATTGCCTACATTGTAGGCTTGGTGGTTAAGGCCACCAATCTGAACAACAAGTGGATTCCCATTATTTGCGGCCTGACTGGGGCTGTCCTTGGGGTTGTGAGTCTGTACTGGGCTCCTATTCCGGACTTTCCCGCAGCTGACCCAATTAGTGCTGCTGCTGTGGGTATTGTATCCGGCCTGGCCGCAACTGGTGCTAACCAGGTTGTAAGACAACTGACTAAGGAGGACTAATCATGGCTAACATTTATATCTCCCCCAGCGACCAGACAGAAAACCGCTATGCCTATGGCAACACCAATGAGCATGAGCAGTGTCAAAAGATTGCTGACTCTCTCGCAGCTGCTCTGAAGCGTTGCGGTGTCAACGTTATGGTCGCAAAGCTGGGTTCTACTATGGCACAACGCTGTGCAGAATCCAACAACTTTAAGGCTGATCTGCATGTGTGTGTCCACACTAATGCTTTTAACGGCAAGGTTTCTGGTACCAGGCTGTTTTGCTACAGCATCCCCGGTAAAGGTTATTATGCCTGTAAGGCTATTTATGACCGACTGGCGCCTATTACGCCTGGTACCTCTGAAAACGTAACCGTCAACTCTCGGTTGTTTGAAGTGAGAGAGCCAGCAGCACCTACAGCATACTGCGAATGCGAGTTCCACGACAATCCTACCAGCGCGAAGTGGATTGTAGAGCATGTCAAAGACATCGGTGAAGCCATTGCACATGGTATCTGTGACTACCTGAGTATCCCGTATAAAAGCGTACCTGTACCTCCCCCTTCTCAACCCGCTCCTGCAAAGAGCAAGCTGTACCGAGTTCAAGTCGGAGCTTTTCGCGACAAGGGTAACGCATATCGGTACGTTGACAAGCTGAAGGGGATGGGACTGTCCGCATTCGTAGTAGAGGTTGAAGCTTAATGGAGCTGATTCTCTGTGTTTTGGGCAGCAGCGCGCTTGCCGCTCTCATTTCAGGCCTTTTCAACCTAGCCTCAACCAAACAAAAAAAGGAATCAGGCTTGGAGGCCGGTGTGCGTATTCTGCTGTATGATCGTATCAAACATGTATGCCTGAAGTATATAGAACGAGGCTATGTCACTCATGATGAGTACGAAGACCTTGTCAAAATGCATGATGTGTACCACACATCTCTCAAAGGCAACGGGTTCCTAGACGGAGAGATGCACCGGGTTGAACAGTTACCAAGACGGTAGAAAGGAGTAACAGATGAATATTACACAATACATTGATGCCATTCGAGCGTACATGTCCCGCGAAGAGGTTGACGCTCCTAAAGCGGTAGACAGGTTCCTGGTCAACTTAGCTGTGATGCGGGATCATTACGTAGGCTTCGATACTTCCATCAACTTTAGAACCTTGGGTCAAGTCTGGAACTCTATGGGTTCTGACGAACGCCTGTCCCAACGTGCCAATCTGTTAACGCAACTGTCCCGGGGGCCTCGTCGGGAGGTGCGCTAAAGCATGGACGACGTGTTTGATCAGGATTTTATCGTCTCTAGTCTGCTTTCTGAGCTTAAAGAGGAGAATACACGTAAAGACAAACTCGTACGAAACTTGACTAAAGTTATTTGCGGCTGTCTAGTAGCTATTCTAATGACTGTAGCTGGGTTTCTATGGTACCTGAATCAGTACGACTTCTCTTCCTCAGTTTCCGCTACAGGTGTATACACACTTGTGGATAGCGAAGGCAACGTCATTGCTGCAGATCTTTCTCCCCAAGAGATTATGGAGGTGCTCGATTCTTATGGCCAGAGTAACCAGAGTCAGAACTAGGACTAAAAAGAATGGAAAATCTAAAGGAACGGCTCGGCGTAAAAGGCGCAAAGTGTAATCTCCAATTCAGTACCCGCGAAAGAGAGTTCTTTGAACGAGAAGCTGGATTTACTGATGAAGAAATTGAGATTTTCCGAATGCGTTCTAGAGGTTTTAGTATCGTCAAAATCTCACAAGAACTAGCAGTACTACATGATAAGTATTACAGTATCAGCACTGTAGAAGGCCGTATCAGATCCATTAAAAGTAAAATTTTAAGGATACTTTAAGGAAAATAGCAGGGTAACTCAAGGGTTATCCTGCTATTTTTATACTATAATATAGGTAAAGAAGGGGGTTGAGTATATGATTATTTCAGTCAATGGTTTTGAGGAAGCAAAGTCGTACCCCGTACTCTTCAACAACTCTGAAATTCTTATGGACAACAATCGGGACGTATTTTACGTCAAAGCAGTTGATGGCATGGGAAAGTACACGGTCACAACTTATGAGTTTCATAAGATTGAAAATGAAAAGCCGCTTACGTCTGCAGATTTCGTTACACGTGAGCAGTTCGACAGTCTCAACAATAAGCTCGACTTACTACTTAAAGAGCTAGGAGGTGCCAACAATGGCTAACAGTATTCTCGGAAACAATAGTGGCGCGTCCCCTCAACAGATGCCCGGTAACAGCATGCTGTCCCCTCAGATGATTCAGCAGTTTAATCAGTTCAAAAATACATTCAGAGGCAACCCTAAGCAGCAAGTCATGAATATGGTTCGCCAAGGCGTGCGGTCCAATCAGCAACTACAACAAGCCATGAATATGGCACAGCAGATTCAAGGTCTCTTGCGATAGGTTGACCCCTGTGGTGCGCAACGCAGGTGTTAATAAATATATTTGAGAGGAGTTTATTATGGATAACTATTCTCTTGCTGACATCCGTGCAGCTACCGATCACGACAACGATGGTTTCGACGGTCAGGGCGGCTGGTTCTGGATTGTCGTTCTGTTCCTGTTCATGTTTGGCTTTGGAGGCAATGGCTGGGGCAATCGCAACGACGGTGCTCTGACCCGTGCGGATCTGTGCCAGGACTTCAACTTCAATGACCTGCAGAACGGCGTAAGAGGCATCCAGAATGGTCTGTGTGATGGCTTCTATGCTCAGAACACCACCATGCTGAACGGCTTTAACTCTCTGGGTAACCAGATTGCAGAAAGCCGCTACGCATCCCAGAACTGCTGCTGCGAGACCAATCGCAACATTGATGCAGTACGTGCTGAGAACTACAAGAACACCTGCGAGGTTGTGAACGCTATCCGTGCTGACGGCGATGCCACCCGTGCCCTCATCAACAGCAACACCATGCAGAACCTGCGTGATCGCCTCACCGCGAAGGACCAGGAGCTGCAGACCGCCAACTTCCAGCTGTCTCAGCAGGCGCAGAACGCCACTCTTATCGGCGCACTTCGTCCCTTCCCGCAGCCCGCATACATTACCTGCAGCCCCTACACTGCAGTCAACGGCTTTGGTTGCGGTTGCGGCCTGAACAACGGGTGCGGTTGCGCTTAAGGAGGTAATTATGGTCAATGCTGTGAATGTACCTGTGCAGTCTGTTGCGTCTAACGGCCCTGTGCTGTTTGCAAGCACTCGTCTGAAAACAGGTTGTGCTACTCGTCACGAAGCAGGTTCCAGTCGGATTATCCTGCTGGGTCCCGGTGTGTATAGAGTCTCTTTCAGCGGCAACGTCAGTATTCCTACCGGCGGCACCGTTCAGCAGACCAGCGTGTCCATCATCCAGGATGGTGAAGCTATTCCCGGTAGCAACATGCTTTATACCCCTGCTGCAGTAGCGGTTCCGGGTAATGTTGCGACGGATGTGCTTGTTCGCGTTTACCAGTGTTGCGCAACCTCTACGCTGAGCGTGCGCAACACTGGCGCGGACGCTATCAACATCCAGGATGCCAACATCGTGGTTACCAGGGAGAGTTGATATGAGTAAGTACAGAGAGCTCGTACGCAAAGCAATGGACAAAGGCTTCTCCGAAGAGTCGTGGGCTATCATGGACGACTTCATAGACATGCTCTGCAAGAAGTATCCGGAGCTGTATGACCACATCATTGACGAGCTTGAGTGCCTTGCCTATCGTATTCCCAAAGACGAAGCTGAAGACATTGTAAGACGTATGAGCCCCAGAGGTCAGTACTGGTCCTTCAACCAGACTAAGGAGTTCGTGCAAGGTCATGGGGTTACAGATAACTGGGTCAACTGGTATCTGGTACTTAATATGGTATACAATGACTACTACGACACCGCTAAGGTTTTTGGTCTCCAAAATGATGCTGAATTCTACTTCAACCTCGCAAAGGACTTCATTGAAGACCCCGATGCCAAGCCACTAAAAGTTGAGAAATACTTTCTCGCTTGAGAACACGACAAAAAGAGCTCGGAGCTAACGCTCCGGGCTCTTTTTTTTTTATTTGAATTTTCTTTCCCCGTTGCGCTCAAAGTACTTGAGATGTTGGTACGCGTCTTTGGTATGCTCCGTTACCTCTTTAGGGTCGCATATCTCCTTCAACTTAGTCCAGTCGTCCTGGAAACCACCAAAGTACTTTTTGATGCTTGGGGCTTGCTCAACGATTGGAATATGCTTTTGGACACATAAGTACCGAATTACTCCAATGACTTCACAGGGGTAAAAGCTATTCCAGGCTAACGATTTAGCCATTTGAGGATAGAGGTTGAAACGTTCAAAGACGCATATATCAGGCTGTAGTACGTTGATACACTCCGCAACCTGAGCGTGGCTCTTGCCACAGGTTCCTCCGACTACTAGACCATTTGCGTCTCTAAATACCCAACCTGTGTGGTCACCGGGATCAAACACTAGAATGCTTCTCATCAACTCTGGCCTCCAGTAACTTACGCATGCATTCTCCGCATACGTCATATTGGTCCATCAACATGGGGAAGTTCTGACTAGTCGCTACATTAGCTTCTGGAAACCTGGAATGGGACACCGGACGTATCAACATTGTGTACCCCGAAATAAACGTCTTGCCACACCAATCACATTTAGTCACCGTCATCGTTCAATGCCTCCCTGATATCGTTAGCTTTGTTTCGGTTGATACGGCCTACATGCTGATCGAAAGAGCCCTGGCACTCCAGATAGTAGATGTTGACGGGGTTGTTCTGGCCCATCCGATGCAGACGGTCTTCTGCTTGGTTCATAATCTCCGGGGACCAATCACGGTCAACGAAAATCATCAACCTACACACCCTCTGCAAATCATCGTAGCCCTGACCCATTGCACCAATGGTACCTGCCAGCACTTGGATACCTCTATCAATGAAGAATCGTTTTGACATTTCATTCTGCTCAGCAGTGTTCTTACCTGTAATGCTACAAGCAGTAACGCCATTCTCGTTCAGGTATTTTACCAGAGCACTAATAGTCTTTTCGAAGACCGAGAACACCACAAACTTCTCTTTGGGGTTGTTCTGACACGTCTCAAGTATCCACTCAAACTTCGGACCAGGTTCTCCAGGTATCCACAGGCCAGGCCAAGAGGTTGTTTGCATCAACCTAAGCGTGAGCACAGCTCCGTTTGCGATAGTCAGGTCCTCAGGTAGTTCCTGTAGGACCAAATCCTTTTCTTTGCGGTACAGCTCTCGTTGCTTCTTGCTCATAGGCAGTCTAACTACCTCTCTGGTTTTGCCCTTGGCAACTTCAATAGCGCTGTTACGAATAGACACCGCATCCATCAACTTCTGCAAGATTGCAACCTTTGCAGAGTTCTTAGTTAACCCTACAACGTTATCACCCCAGGCAGTGTGCTCCATCTCGCAGAAGTAATCTCTGAATGCCCAGTAGCTAATACCGGAATACGTCTCGTCCAGAAAATGTAGGATACTCCAAAGGTCATCAACATACCGCAGGATAGGCGTACCTGTCAAAGCTATTCTATGAGCTGCAGGCAGCTCTTTTACAGCCTTAGTCTGAGCACTGTTACGACCTTTTATCTTGTGTGCCTCGTCCAGGATAACGTAGTCCCACTGAAAGCCTCTGAATTTGAGTCTAGTCTTTTCGTTGCGCAACTTATCGTAGTTGATAATCCACATCCTGCCATCGTCAGGAATGTAAGGCTGCTTCTCATAGATTTCAGACTCGAAATTGCCCCATGTCTTCAACTGGTTCTGCCATTGATACCGAATAATCTTCGGGCACACAATCAAAGCATTTCGAGCTTTGCGTTCCTGCAGGAATCGAATCGTTTCAACTGTCTTACCAAGGCCCATCGGATTAGCATTCAAGAAATGCTGCAGACCAAGCATCTTGTCTATATCATCAACCTGGAAGGGTCTGAGCCCTTCAACATTAGACACTGGATAGTGAGTCAGTTGAATATTGATGGGTTGACCCAGCACGATGCGGTTTACAATGTTGTTCTCCGCAATAATCCACGGGTCACCCTTATTCTGTCTCCACCCGAGAAGGAGGTCCTTTCGGATACATTCTCCCTGGTCCAACACATGCAAGTACTTACCTTTAAGATAAATCCTCAATTCTGGCACCTCAATCCTTTGGCTTAGCTAAACCTGTTTCGAGATCCAGTTTGTACATCTCGCCCCACTTGTATCCAATCTCTGCATCCGCAACAAAAGGCACAGGGCAATCAGGCACGTACTGCAGAGGCGTGGTGGCCATAATGTTGATACACTTATTACCAATCTCTTTGAGATACTCAGGCTTGTCCTCAACCTCAATGATGATAGAGTCATGTACTGTTGAAACGATGCGAGCTTTGCCTGCCCAGTTCTCCTGCAGATAATCGTAAATGTTCAACAGAGACAGCATTGTAAAATCAGATGCCGTGCCTTGAATCGGAGTGTTGATGTACTCGTTCTGAATGTGGTTCAGCTCTGCATCCGTGATAACGAAGTGCCTCTCTCTACCAAAAATGGTAACACACGGCTCGCCTCTCGTCGCCATTCGACGACGCTTATTAATGAATTCCTTCACTTTAGGCATAGGTGCGAACCACTTGTCAATAATACCCTGAGCTTCACGCATAGATTTCTTAAACTTGGTTGCAATTGAGCCAGCGCCGCGACCGTAGGCGATCCCAAAATTGATAGTCTTAGCAAGGTTACGTAATTCCTTATCCTTATGAGAGCCCTCACCGAACATCATATCGCAGACTGCATCATGTAGGTCTCTACCGCTGACGTAGATGTTGATGAGAGCGGGGTCACCGGAGAGCATTGCCAAGACTCTCAACTCTGCCTGGCTGTAGTCCAGTTGAAGGAATCGAGTGCCCGGAGAAGACACAATCAGGTTCTTAATCATTTTGTTGCGGGGAATGTTCTGCATATTGGGATTGCTTGAAGACAATCTTCCGGTCTCAGTCCCGTGCAAGTTGAAGGTACACCGAACCCGGTTATCACGACATAATACGTCCCGAATGCCCAATACGTATGTCTCAAGATATTTGCTGTACTTTCGGACATCCAAAATTGATTCCATGAACTCCTTTGCATCGGGGTCAGCCTCCTCGCCCATAGCGTCGATTTCATCCATCAATGTCTGCATAGTAGTTGCATCCGTTGCGGGAACCGGATGACCCATAACTTCACCAAGCATCCACTTTAACTGCTTTGGAGACTTCGGACTGAACTCCATATTGGGCTTAACCTTAGCACCGGTAGCTGCAGAGTACAACAACGGGTTCCAATACTTACCAGATACTCTATCCAGCCGCTTCTGAGACTCCACAACCAGCTTATCCAGCTCAGCTTCAAGTTCCTCGAGGTAGTCAACATCAATCTGTTGACCAGCGAGCTCAATCGCCCCATAAGCAGTAGATGCTCTACACAGCTGCTTGTAGATGAACTCAGAGCCAGGTCTGGCTAACTTATTAAACAGTGCATGCAAACGATAAGTTGCGATGCAGTCACGCTGCATATACGGAATCAATGTCTCAGTCGGAATGTAGTCGTACATAAATTCCTTCAACGGAACCTTGCGCTGCTTGCACCAGTCACGCTTGATGCTATCCAGCTCATCATCCCATGCAGGAGCCTGCAGATAAAGTTGACCAAGGTCCTTCAAGCCGTGAGTACCCTGCTTCTCATTGATACAAGCAAAGTGCTGCAGCATAGTATCCTCATCAACCTGAGCGTCGATGTTGCACAGATACTTAAGACGGCCACAGTCGAACTTGCCGTTATGCCAAATGTACTTGATGTCAGGCTCAGCAAAGACTCGCTCCAGGCAATTCCAGACACGAGAACCCCACTCTTCAACATCACAGCAATCGCTGTGCTTTGCACCAGGAATGGGGATGTCATATACTGCCAAGCAGTGACTGGGACCATATGCAAAGCCAATGGAAAGCAACATATTGTCCTCCCATTCAACTCTACGGGTCTCAATATCACAAGCAATCCAGCCGCCATACTGTCGAGCCAAGTCAGGCAGGTTCCTCAACGCTGCACACAGATCATACGGAGCGGCGCCAGTCACCTCAGACAACACTAGGTCTTCGTCACCCCAACGATACTCAGAACCATCGAGGTCGGCTACCGCAAAAGCCTGCACAGCCTCAGAGAACCGTTCGAGCTCTCGCATATTAGCCTTCAGCACGTTCATCGGAGGCACCAGCAACGTTTTGGTGGACTTGACAATCTTATACCAAGTCATTACATCACGAGTACCTTTAACGTGTCTGTCCTCAGGCATATTCGGAGCAATCGCTTTTACGACCTTATCCATTTACTACCTCCTTGAAGACTTCCAGCCACAGCTTCGTACCAATATCATGCAAACGCTGATACAGCTCGTCTTTTGTCATATTAGGATCAGCCAGCTCAGTCGACCAGTTGACACTAGACCCAGTGTCAACTCCTGCATCCACATCGTGTATGACCACACCAATGTAGTGATACTTACCACTCTGAATGCCCTCATACAGCCGCTCTTGTGGGTCCATGCCTCTCAAATCAGGGTACAGTTGAATAGGTGCCGGATGAATGTTCAACAGTCTGCAATCAATACTATGCAGATAATTGATGACTTCCTCAGGAATGATGCGCATGTACCCATTAAGAGTAACAATGCTACCAGGCTCAACGTTGCCAGGTTCCATCAACCACTCGTTGATGTCCTTGGCCATAAGCAGCTTAAGGCAGGGCAATGGCCCCTCATATCTGCTGTTGTTGGTAATCGCTACTACCAGCTCCACATCAGGATACAACATCTTAGCTAAGTCCGTTGTTTCCTGACCAGTGTGCGAAAAAAGACTATACCACTTGACCATTGCAGAACCTCCTAAACTGTCGAATGTTATGCATAATAGCACCGAGCTGCATGCTGTCAACCTGAGCGTTAATCAGAGTGTACAGCTTCTGAGTTTCTTTGTCTCGCAGACCATCAGATCTGTACGCAATACGCTTCAGACCATGTACCACGGGATTGCTGGTATCCACCGAGTCAATCCAGTCCCAACCGTACAGCTTGTAATGCTGCATCTCCTGAGGCAGAGACACTCCAAGCAGATGATGCGGCTTGTCGTGGTTGATGATACCCGCTTCGTCCATCCGAATCAAAGTGTTCAACCTGCCGCCAGCAAGCTGCTCCCATTTGTTGCTACTCTTGATGCTCTCACGATACCAAGAGCAGTCAAAACTAATGCCCACCTTGTCACAATAAGGTTCAATGGCCTTATAACACTTGATGAACTCATGCAGATTCTCACCCTGAACTACACCAATGACCTTGCCAGGCAGACCCGCGTGACTGTTGATGAACTTGAAAAAATTTTCAATAGTAGCCTCTCCCTTCTCCAGTACGTCAGGTACAATATAGTAAGTAGGCTGCAGCTTATCCACCCAACCAGCAAACTGATCAGCGTTCCAAGCTTCGCCCAGCTCAAACACGCCGTTGTCCAGAATGACCTCACGACCCTCACGGACTGCATCCTTGAACAAGTTGAAATACTCCTCATCTTCTGCGAAAAGGTTGACCAGAGCATAGTCGCCATCGGTCATGCTCTGCACAGCATTGAAGATGCACTTAGGTGCCTCATGAAACGTTTTAATCATTATCGTTTGGCCTCCCGTTCCATTTTCTGAATTAGCCGATTCAAGTACCAGGCGGCCTTTTTCAGGTCCTCCAAACCATTCTTGTACCGCTCACGCGTGATGTACTTAATGACCTGACCTTTAATATACCCGCGATACTCTTCATCGGTCAGCTGGTCCTCCATAATGCGGATGACCTCGATCTTGCCCGACGTGTAATGCTTAGGATGGTTGACAATATCAATCTTCGCGTTCTCTAAGCTCGCCATAACGACCCTCCAATTTCTCAACGTTGTAGTTCCACAGCTCCTCAAGCGTGCAGCCCTTAGCAATAGCAGCAGCAGTGAGATACCAAAGTACATCACCCAGCTCTTCGAGCCACTTGTACCGAGGCATCGGAATCTTCTTCCAACACTCACGGCACGCAAGCCCCGCAACCTCACCAGCTTCTTCATTCAGTCCCATCACTGCAAAGCTCTGCAGTTCAGGAAACTCAGTGATGTCACTTCTCAACGCATCGCACTTGGTAGACCGCAGCATAGGACTCAGCTTCGGCGACAGCTCAATCTGTTTGCGCACATACGCTTCGATTTCTTTAGTTTCCATTTTTGGATTGCTCCCTTCTTTGCTTCAGATAGTCTTTAAGCTCCTTCGTGGCTCTCCACGAGTTGGTACCACTTGCCGTAACAGCACCTGCAGTAATGAACTCCTTGAACATGTCATACATAAAGTACCTGTCCACATCGAGAATCTCACGAGCCATCTTGAGACTAATCGTACCAGCATCCATGAAGTTCTCAAGTTTCGGATAGCGGCCTAACCACTTTTCAACAACTGCGATATCCACCTTTACACCTCCATCTGTTTCGCAATTTCCATCAGTAACTTATCAGGCACGTAGCTTGCACCCGAGCCAGGTCTTAGCAGACCACGGGTAATCAGGTCCGACATAATCTTAGAACTATCGTTCTTGTCAATACCCAAAATCTCTTGAAACTGGTATCCCTTAAAGCTTGTAGCTGTCAGCAGTGCCTTAATAGCAGGATGTACTGCAATCAGAGTTCTAACAAAGTTCATATTGTCAGCTCGCTTAGCTTGAGCCCGTTTGAACTCCCTGATGTAGTCACCATAGCCCAGCGACGGCTTATTCAAAGTCCACTCTAAGAACTCCTTAGCAAACCTTACATGCTTTTCCAGCACTTCCAAGTAGCCAGTATTAACATCGTATGAGCCACACGCTACAGCGAAAGCACACGACAGTCTCAACAGCTTCTCATGAACGGCAACACCCACAATGAGCGAACCACCACCGAGAGAGTCGTTGAGGGACTTCGCAACATCCCTTATTTGCTGTTTCACCGTCTTGGCAATTTTGATATCATCACAAGGAATGCTCCATGCAAGACTGAACAAGGCTTGCCAAGGCGCCAGTTGCACATGCGTTTCATTCTCAATGCCATTGAGTACGTCAACGTCCTCTCTGGCTGCAGACAACACCAAGTCAAAGCGAGCTTGGTCTTCTGCTACGGGAATGAATTCTTGGAAAGCACCAAAGCCCCTCCAATAAAAATCAGATAAGTTGCGACCATTACGCGGGTTACTGAACCATAGCAGTCTCGTACGAGCTCTTGCTTCACCCTTGACAATTTTGTTAAGGGTAACAGCACCGCTGGAACGGGTTGAAGATAGGTCTTTGATGTCATCAACTTCCAAACCAGAAGCCTCATCAATCATCAACAGACCACGGTCATTCATTGGGATAGCGCCCCAAGTCACAACCCAGCTATCACCGAATCGTTGAACACCACCGATAACACCAGTCCGGCGAGCATTCTCGCCGTTGATGTAACCACCCATACCGATTGCCTTTACAAAGCGCTGAGCCATTTGACTCTTACCAGTACGAGTATCGCCAATACACATCGTATCTAGCCAACCCTTGATGATGCCACCTTGCCAAGGAATCTCAGTTACGGAACAATACGTCAGCAGAATGGCCCCGAACAAATCAGGTCTGCCCTCAATGCCCAACTCACCTATCCACTCGTTGTAGTATCCGGTTATGAGCTCCTCAGCAGACTTTGCTTTGTCGCCTGCCTCCTTGAAGTGATTTAGTACCGACATATCCAAAACAGGTTTAGCTACGTTGACACATTCAGCATCTCGGATAACATAGTAGTTCTGCTGAGTACTGGGATTGGTAACGCGACACGCTTCGAAGTCGTACTTAAGGGTTGCAGAGAGACGATAGTCCGTGTACATGTACACGCCATATCTGTTTTCGAAAGACGCCTCTTCAAGGCCGTCGATGAAGCTTGCGCTCTCCTGAAAGATAATCTTCTGACAGTTGATAAAGTCTGTTGGTTCAGCTGTGACAGATTTGCAACCAAATAACTGGCGTAAGTAGTTATCTTGTGCAGAGTCTGCAGAGTCCATAAAACGTAAAAGTTGACGGGGGTCAACTTCCACTTCCTGCGTCAGTTCCGGGCTCGTGCTCGAGAAAGCTAACGGGCAAGGCTTATTACACTTACTATTTCTGCAAATACATTTCAGCTTTGTAGGCACCGTGTATATCTTGGGTTCGACACCTACAACACTCATACCGTGAAGCTTTACCCAAGTGTTCAAATGCTCGGTGAACTCGCTGCGAACCAGCGACACGTCCTGGGCCTCTCCTAAAGACTTTTGCTTCTCATACTCTGTGTGCTCTACTGCATACTGCCAGACGTCACAAGGCTCACCTGTTGCCTTGCAGGCTGTGTAGTAGTCAACAAAGTCTTTCTGAGGTAACTTGATAATGCGAATTGAAGCTGCAATGCTCTTCAATAGTTGAAGATACGTACTTACCGATCTCTGACCAACAGTATCAGAGTCCAGCATAAGCACAACGTCCTTGTCTTTGAAGAGTCCAACTTCCTCAACAGGAATAGCGCTTCCTCCCGTGCCCGTTACAGCATTTAGACCTTGAGACCTTGCAGCTACACAATCCTTCTCACCCTCAACCACTATTACCTCTTGCTCGTCGAATGCTTCGTACGGATAATAGCGACGTTGCCCAAGCCCACGCAAGTTCAGACACTTAGGCTCCTTAGAGTCTGCTAAGCGGCGCTGCGGCGGCAAGTACCTTCGTAGGTTGACCCAGTAGCCTCTACGAGACTTGATTGGGAACACGATACGAAAGTCATCCAAGCCAATCTTCAACTGGTTGATGACGTCTAAAGTAATGCCGAAGCTCTCAAGGATAGCTAGATCTTTTTTGCTTTGCAGCAACTTATCGTGGTGCTTATTCACTGCTTCTTCAGTGGGAAACGGCAACGAGCCTTTTCTTTCCCAGTACTCAAACGCAGCCTTACCAACTTTAACGTCGACGTCGAAGTACTCAGCCAAGAACTCTTTCTCAGCTCCACCTTTGTTGCAACTGTGACAGAACCACTCATGTGTTTCTGTGTTGACAGTAAACGATGGAGTTTTGTCCGGGTGGAAGGGGCAGCACGCGTATAGCTGATCTCCCGAGCTCCGGGAGAAAGCTAAAAATTCGTCGTAAATGAGTGCCAAAGTAACCTCCTCCTATAAATTGGGGCGGCGGTGCCTAATCCGCCGCCCCTTTGTATTGGAACCAAGGTTCTTAGATAGGCATGACCTTCTTAACGCGGTTCATTACGTCGCCGTTGTAGGTCTCCTGAATGACCTTAGCCTGTACTTCCAGGCCCACCAGCTCGGAGACGTCCATTTCGACAATCTCCGCAGTGTCGATGCCCACAGCATCGAACAGCTCCTTGACCTTCCACAGGCACTTGTCGATGAGGACGTAGTTGTCCCACAGCTTACGGTTGCCTTCAACGCCAAGCACATCGTACTCAACCTTCAGCATGGGGTTGCCGGTGGAGCTGGTCGTCTCTTCAACCTTAGCGATGCGCAGGTTGTAGACACCTTCCTCAAGGGGCTCACGAGAGGGGACGCTGGAAAAATCGAGGTTCAACATAATGTGCCTTCCCAGGGTAGGCTATTATCGTTGCCATCCTGTACCGACTACATCTCGGGTGGATGATAAATTCTGCTCTTTCGAGCTGGCAGAGCTAGCTGGACTTGAACCAACGATGCGAGAGTCAAAGTCTCGTGCCTTAACCACTTGGCTATAGCTCTATCTATTTCCGGTTTGCACGGTTACCCTACTTATTTATACTCCGTTAGTGACTCCCTTTAGAGTTCGGTATTACCAGACGAAATTGAATTTCACGGTTTCACCGTTATCAATGATTACGTCTTGGCCCGTAGCACTACGGTTCACAGCGGCCATGAAGTAGACCCACTCTGCAATCTCTTTAGTAGAAGCCCACTTGCCAAGAAGAGTCTCGTCACACACTCTCTTGTAGAGCTCCTCACTCTGAATGATGTGATTGTTGGAGGGCGTAAGCACGCCACCGGGGGACACACTATTGCACACTGCTCCGTACTTGGCAATCTCCTGTGCGGTCCACTTAGTGTAGGTAAGCAGTCCGCCCTTAGATGCTGCGTACCTTGGGAATTCAGCACCATTATGGGCGCTCACCGAGACAATGTTGACGACAGACTTGATGCCAGGACGCAGTGCGTACTTCTCAGTGCACAAGATAGCGGACTCCAGGTTGTTCTTGATGTTGTCCACATCCTGAGACCAGCTACCGGCATTGTTAACCAAAATGTCTACGTCCGGAATGTCCGGGAGCTGATACTCCTCAGACACATCAGCAATGTAGTGTTTGTATCTACTATGCTCGATCGTTCCGCTCTGCAGATCAATGCCGCACACCTCATGACCGTGTGCCAAAAACTCGTTCGCAATAGCCCGGCCAATGCCCTGGGCTGCTCCAGTAACTACTACTCTCATTTTGTCGCCTCCAAGTACTCTTTACCCACGTGTTCTACTTCCCACTGCTTGGACACTTTGTACCCGATAGGGCTGAATACTACCTCGCACAGCAGCTCAATAACACATCCTGTAAAGGAGCACACAACTACCTGCGTCATGGACCAGCCGAAGAACACGTGGCTCACAATGAGAGCAAATACAAAGTTGTCCACAAACTGTGCAATCATGGTTGATACGTAAGACCGCAATGCGAAGCTCGCAAACCCGTCAGTAGTTGATGCTCTGCCAATAGCTGCATTAATTAGAGCGTTCACCACCGATGATGCAAGAAATGCTACGGTGCTTCCCATCAACACGTACCAGGTGCCTCCGAATGTACTATTCAGAGCTTCATTCACTTCCTGCAGACCATAGTCATAAAACGCGCCCCAATTGCCAGGCACTCTGGTAACTACGATCATAATACCTGCCACCAGTAGGTTACACGCTGCCGCAAAGGCGGACACCTGAATGGATGCCTTAGCGCCAAAGCGTTTAGTCACCATATCCATCACCAGGAAGCTCAACCAGGATACCATAAAGCCGCCGTCAAGCACCAGCCAGCTCCATCCTGTTGTTACCTCTTTGTTTGCCAGAAGGTTCATAAGAACCACTGATACACAGAACAACGCAACCACAGGGCACGGAACACTTCGCATCAGAATCTTGAAACTTCGACACTCAGCACCTCCTTTCATACGAAGTTTGGCACCAAGGCCAGTTTTGTTTGTGCTCATAATGAGCTCCTTTCTGCCGGGTTCTCTGGTACCGGCTACACATATTTATTACAAGAGAGGCTGGTATTCCCCACGTCGCATAGTCCGACTTCTTTATAGGTCGCACAGCCATTTAACTCGCCCTGCGGAGCCCAGCGAGCACCTCTCTCATAATCACTTTGTAAACAACTGCTTAGCTGTCGGGTTCTTGAACTCCTGACCAACACCCAACCGAGTCTTACCAGGCCACTTGCCCTTAGCCTTGTTGGTTGCGCAGTAGTTACCCTGCAGGTCGGTATAGGTATGGACCACGATGTCAAAGTAAGCCGGCATTTCCTGAACCATCTTACCGTGGATAGCAGGTCCACCGTAAATCTGACCACTCAGCTCATCCTTGTCAAGCTTCTCCTGCATGGTGAATACTTGATTCACTTTGCAAGAACGGAGCTGCTGGACTGCCAACTTGTTCAGGTCGGTCATTTGACCCCAATGTTGTATCTGAATGTTCTTTCTGAAATTCAGACCCACGCCCTTCATCTCAGAATCCTTACTGCGGAGCTCCTCCAGCATGTACCACTGAAGCTCAGACCAGGTGTCCCATGCAACCCAGTCAAATGGTTTCTCAACCGGAATGCCAAACTTCTTGGACCACAGCTTCGGGTCGTTAGCATTCACCAGCTTGTACGCCTCGTCCAGGTCCTTAAACTGGTCAAAGCTGACTACTGTGATGTTGTCGTTGTAGTGAGCTTTCAGCAGGTCCGGGGCGTTACGTAAAGTCTTAATGCCCTGGTCAATGTCGATGATAAGTACCTCGCCCAGCTCTCCCAATGTACCCATCAAGTGCGTCTTGCCGGTACCGCTTGCACCATAGACCAGTGCAAATACAGGGTCAGTGTCCTGTGTGTTCAAATCGATGACTTTCAAGTTACCTCCTCCTTTCCACATCTATATTATAAAGGCTTTTGCTGCAGAAATCAAGTGCACTAAAAGAAAAATTTCAGTTCTTTTGAATGTGCCCACTAAATTCGCAACTGACTTAGGTTGCGAGAAGAGTCAAAACTCTCCACCTGCAGCCCGATACGCATCCAGCAGAGCCTTGAACTCAGGGTTCTTCTCTGCAATGAGGTCATACGTCACCATCGACTCGAGACGTTTCTTCTCCGTCTCGATTTTGTTGCGCATGGCCTGCAGCGTCTCACGAGTGTCGATCTCATCGAAGTACGAATGCAGGTCCGCCTTGCACACCACAGGAGCAAACGACTCCTCAGGATAGCTCGAAATAGCATTGAGCTCCACAACGCGCGCCAGCTGGAAGCCCGTCTGACAATGCACCACAACTGTATCGCCGACCTTCAGCTCTACTTTGAGATGCTCAGGCACGCGGTACATGTAACGCTTCGCCTTGGCGAGCGACGCTTCAGTCAGGCAATCATACTTATTGAACACGCCGCTCGTGTTGTTCTGACGAAAAGCGAACACACAGCTGACCAGATTGGTTGCGGGAAACAGTTCATTTAACTTAACCATAATATCCTCCTTTAATAGTAAGCTCTGCGGAGCTTATTCGCCATGATTGCAATGAAGTTACTGTTGGTCGGCTTGCCCTTTGCTACACCAACCGTGTAGCCGAACAGCCTATTCAGAGTCTCCGTCTCTCCATTGCTCCAAGCCAGCTCGATCGCATGTCTGATGGATCGCTCAACGCGAAACGCAGTAGTGTTGAAGAGGTCTGCAACCCGCGGATACAGCTCCTTGGTCATGGCCTGAATGAGTTCGGGCTCATCAGTTGCAATCAGCACCGCTGCCATCAGGTAGTCATAGCCCTTGACATTCTGCGGAATGCCCAGCTCCAGGAATACGCTGTCAATCCATGCCTCGTACTCCTTATGCTGCTTCAAAAGCTCATAGTACTTTTCGTTCATTTCTCTTCTGTACTCCTTTCAGCTTTTTCTTCTAAGTGGTCCTCAGTACGCTCCACAAACTCCTCCTTGAACTCATCCAACACCGCATCTTTGTCGAGGTTTGCGTACATGTACGTCGTGCAGATAGTCTTAAAGCTGCACATATTACAGTTGAAATAGCTGGGCTTTGGCGCCGCATAGCTGTTGTTGTCAACGGCATGCTTGCAGCTCAAACAGTCTTCAAAGAAAGACCGCATGAAATTATCCAAATCCTCGTCTGTGTACATACACAGGGTACGTTGATACTGGAAGTTGCGAAGCAACTTCTTCACCTCGTTCAGGTACACGCCTCCCAGCTCGTAGTTCGTACCATGCTTGGCATTGTACTCCTCAACATACTCTTTCAAAGCCCAGGTGTACACACGAGGCTGCTCGTCCATCCACAGATAAGACTCGTCACGAAAGCTCTTACATGTCTTGTGCTCAAAACCGTAAATCTTATTCTGAGCTTCGTCGAGTACAATCATGTCGATAGAACCACACACCAGCAGACTGGACACCATAATCGGGTCACCGTTAGCATCGTACTGAACCTCACCGGTTGATTTGTTGACCAGAGGCTCCAACGGGAACAGGTACTCGCCATCGCTGGTCTTTGGAGCAATCTCAAAGTGATGCTCGATGTCCAGCACCTTGAATCGGTCAAGGTCACTAGGAAGCACATTCTTGTAGTACCCAGGAATCATAGCCAGCAGAGCCGCATCGTTGTCTGTCTGCATTTCACGACGAACCATTTCCATGACCTTCTCGTACGGCACACCTAAGTACAGCTGCGCCAGAGACTCGTGAAAGATGGTACCCAACGCAAACTGCGGAGGCGTCACGATTGGCCGCATGTGAAACTTGTTGCGGGAACTCAGCTGCCACTGACGACGGCAGGACTTGAACGTTTTAATTTCAGAAACATCTACACGCATAGCTTACATCTCCTTATCCCGAAGCAAAACGTAGAGCATCCACTCCTGCTTCCTTACGTGTAAAGCCCTACACATAGCATCCAAAAGCTGAAACTTGTCGAATACATCAACGTTCTTCAACTCACAGTCCACTGCAATGCTCGTTTTCTCCTCACACGCAATCTGAGTTACATCCATATAAACATGTCCTTGCATATTTATAAACTCCTAAAGTCTAAAAGTTGCGCCACAAGCGCCGCATTTGAACCAACGCCATTTAGGTGCTTGCTCTACGGTGTCGTAGCTTCCGCAGTAAATACACGCCGTCTGTTCGTGGTGTACATCTTGTACTAAAGTTGCGGGGCCAGAGACTCCTGAGAGACACCAATCACAGACACGCATAAGCCCATCGTAATGCATCTTCTTCTCGGGCACCCATCGTCTGCACTCAGAGCACCAACACATGCCAACGTCAAGCATCAGTATCACTGATCTTCAGATCAATACGAATAACATTCTTGCACTCGTACACCTTAATTCCAGGCGCTACATCGACACGCTTACAGTTGCCACTGAGCACCAAAGTGATTGCTCTTCTGACCTTATCAAAGTCCACGTCGTCAATGAACCTCATCAATGCTCCTCCTTCTTTACAAACATCTCCTTCACGGTAAGCTCCTCAAACAGTTTACATCCAAAGTCAGACACATTCTGCCGCTGAGTCTCCACCTGTTCCTTAGACATCGCTTTAGGATAGCACTTGTTGTACCGCTTACACTTGTCGCATGAATGCATAACGCTACTTCCTTTCTGTTGAAAATTTTATGTTACTTATTGCTTTATGAGAAAAGACCCGCTGAACACTCTATCAATGTCATTAAGTGTATTCGCGCACTTTTGAATACAGTTGCAGTCTTGGTAGACTGTTCAGCGGGGCTTCTCATTACTTCTCAAGGTGCATTTCTCCTGCAACGTCCAGCAGGCACACCCCTAGCGGATGATTTGCACACCCATCGGACCTTACTCCGTAGTAGGATTAGTCCTCGACAGCGTCGGTCGGGACTTTAGCCGCCGCATCAGCAGCAGCCTTGGCAGCTTCGTCGGCCATCTTCTTAGCATACTCGCCAGAGAAACGCTCCTTGATGGAAGCCTCCAGAGCAGAAGGACCAACACCCTTCAGATTCAACATACCATTGGAAATGACCTTAATGTCATTACCCTTGAAAACGGGCTCAGCACCCTCAACCAGAGCCTCTGCCAGAGGCCGCAGCACGGTGTGCGAAGCAGTCTGCAGAACGATGGCGTACACCTCGGGGTCCTTACGCAGACACACCATCTGACCGTTCTCCATCTCGAAGTTGGCGAAGCGACGCTTGGCGATCATCCTACCGTCAACTTCTACCTTCTCACCGTAGGAACCGCCCTCGCCGCGATTGTGACCACGACGGCCATCCGCCTTCTTCAGCTGCTCATCGACTTCCAGAGCGGCACGGACCACGTCTTCCAGAGTAGCCAGACCTCTCTCAGCATCCAGACGACGCGTGATAAAACGCTCGATAGCATCCCAGTTATACACCTTAGCGTCGTACACAACGCCCTCCTTAGGCTGCTTAGCCACACTGTACAGGCGTACCGGATTCAGATCGAACACACCAGCATACGCTTTCAGGGTAGGAGTACCCAGCTCAGTCATGATAAGTTCCAGGTTGTTCATAGTATTATACCTCCAATTTTTTTTTTTATTTAGGCCTCAACCTTTATTTATATTATAAAGGCTTTTTATGCAAAAATCAAGAGTTTTCTGCAAAAAATTTTCAAAAAATTTCTAAATTGAACTGATACAAGCACAATGCAGTAATTAGGTTCGCCCACTACTAAGTTGATGAGCTTCTAGCATCCGATAGTAGATCGCCATGACCTGCGCGTCACTCATTTGGTTGACACGACTCACCCAACCGTACGCACCGTTATACTGCTTTTTCAGTACGGCTCTCATCTGCTCGATACTCATTGAACTACCACTCCTTTCTAAAGTAGTTGTGAGATCCATCACCGTAGAAGTATAAATAATCTGGGTCTGTTGAAAAGGGAGGCAGAACTAAAGCTTCCTGGCCATTGTGCCACGCTTTCAGCACCTCTACCACCACGCTTCTAATTTCATCGGTTACAGGATGCTCAGAACTGTAACCGTGAAACTGACCAGGAGCTGTTACTACTTGCTCAATACTTGCTCCGGTAGCATCTACTCTATTACAAATGCACCACGCAACCAGCATTTGCTCCTCTCGGCTACAACCCTTAGCCTCACCGTATACTGTTTGACACATCAAGATCACCTCAGTCGCCCCAAGTGTAGGCTTAAACTCGAGATCACTTATCAGGCTTGATGTTCTTTCTACGAACGAATCTACCATCGACAAGTACATCGGGGAGACAGAAGGGGCAGAGTCCTGTTCTGGGCCACTCCATGATGCACAGCTCGCCAGTAAGAGGATCACACTTCCGCTTACCAGTATGCGGGTCAACTTCAACTTGTGGCGCGTAGTCGATTTTGTATGGATTCTCTTCGGGGCGTAACGATGCATTCTTCATGTACTCCTTTAATGCTCTATTTGTTTTCTGACTGAGTATCTCACCTACGCACCAGCTCATTTGACTGTGCGATTCAAACTTCTGGTTCACAATCAGCCTAAGACTGAGTGGTAACTTCTCGCGTTCTGTTGATGGGGCGCTCTCCACCAACCTGTGCCACATGAACAGTCTGTGCAAGCAATCCTGAACGCATCGCGTAGAGCACTGTCGACTGCACATTCCGCAGCATCGAATCGAACGGGGGCACGGCCCACCCCTGAATGGAATAGTGTCGCTGATGATTTGCAGATCATTGCCTGCTCGAGCCAAGTCAGTCAAACTCAGCAAAGACCATTGAGTAACGTCATCGCCCAGACCATTCAGGAAGCTGGCCACCCGCTGCTTTTGCTTACTGTCTTCGATGCCGTTGATACCAACCACCGGACAATTACAAACACCCATACTTCAGCACCATATTCCACAAGTCTTCAGCAGCATAAGCCTCCAAGTTCAATGGAACTCCACGCTCCAGCAGCAGATCCAACAGCACCGAGCGGTCAAGAACTGCAGTATACGTAATACACGACCCCGTAACCTTAAAATCCACAATCACCGTTTCAGGGTTTGTTACCGAATGCTTACACTCGAGCTTTTCGCCCTTCTGCTTTGCATTCACAATCCAGTTGTGTAGTCTCGGCCACTGTACATGCACATCAGCTTCGGTATGACCACCAACCGAGTTGGCCAAAGTAATGCTGTAAATGTACTCGCCTGCTGTGTACGCGTCATTAGAACTTTGCTGATCAACATGGATAGCTTCAATCAGCTCAAGTATGTTTTTCTCCAACATATCAAACCTCCCTAGTAGCTTCATTCAGCTTGGACCGAGAGTACTTCAACAGGCGTTGCACATCCGCACAGGCGCGCTTGTGCTTACAAACATCGCAAGAACTCGAACACGAAACGCTCTGATCAAATTTCGCCAAAACATTCACGAGGTAGGCAAAATCCTCTTCGGTGTACTGACTTGCAAACAGTGATAACATTGTTGTAACCTCCTTGTGGTTTTTAGAAACCTTTTTACAATTATATTATAATGGTTTTGTTGAAGAAAATCAAGAGTAAATTCAACCTTGCTTTTAGTGAAGTTGAAACTTACTCCACCTCCTGCATCCAGAACTCGCGGCAACATATACCACACGGGCGAGTGAGACAAGGCTCAGCAGAAACATCCGCCGGACATATAGCCAAAACTCCGTTACTGTCTACGCGCGCATCTGGCCACTGCTCCAGGAGTACGCTCTGACGCGTCTTGCGCGGGTGCTCCTTTGACCACTGCTCAACGACAGCGATGATTTTCTCGCACTCCTCATCAGAACAGTCGACTGCTTTAAGTGGGCAGCCCTCGCAATACTCGTGTGAGATGCACATTCTTTTGCGCTCTTTCAAAAATTTCAAAGCATCCATAAGTAGTTACCTCCAGTTTTTAGTTTTGTTGATGAATTAGTTACAAAAGCATGAGCTCTTCAAGGGTCAGCTCATTTCGCGCAACTGCCAGAACCTGTCTGTCCGTTAAGCCGTACTTGTCTCTAAGTGGCACTAAAATTGCGCACATGTTCTTCTTAGTGAAGGGCACTTCTCCAGATGTGAGCTTTCTGTAAGCCTTCTGAATTTCAACAGCTGCTTCTAACTGCATAATTTAATATCTCCTTTTAGTTGATGGGTTGATGGGGTAGCCCGCGCGACGAGCTTGGCATAGACTCGGACCGCTCGCTTCGAGCACTAACGTGAACCGGGCCACAATGTGCTCTGTGCTCTGTGCTCTGTGAGTGGTTGATGGGGATTAGTGCAGCCCCTTGGAGTGAGTGCGGGAGCTGGCTCGTATTGCGTGATAAGGTTCGCGTTCGGCTGGTACTTGGGCTCCAAGTTGTAACGCTTTCAGTCACACTTGAGAAAGTGTAACGTCCTCTGAACTGATAGCGCTTGGGTTTGTTCAGGTCTATCAGTTCAAATTTTTTGGGGTTAAACCGTGAAAACCATTGGGAGCTGTGCACTTTATTACATTAAAGTCACTAGTATCAATTCTAGAAGTTGAGGTCACCCTAGGTATCTTGATATAGATTGTTGTTTCGCGAATCGAACGACTAAAAGACAAACTGTTCTGTAGTGTCTGGGACTCGCTCACAGTCACTTTACATTCTGTTAGTGTTAGCGCTCTGTCACCTACTTTCTATTCCGTATCAGTGATCTGTCACCCTCCCTTCTTATTCTTATTATATTATTGTTTCTCATATTTTTAATAATAAAGAAAAATGAGAAACAAATAAATAAATAGAAAGGGGAGGGATGGGGACTGATCACTGATACTAACCATGTAGTCTTTTAGTCAGTTCATTCGAGAAATTAGAAAAAAAATATAGAGATGCTCGCAACCTACCTCAACTTCAAGAACGATAGTTTGTAACTTTAGTAGATTAAAGCAATGCGAAAATCTTCCTAAAATCCTGGATTTTGCATGAAATCCCAGGGTTTTTAAGGTAAAAAATTACCCTGAAATTTAACACTTTTCAGAACTAATTGATATTTCATGTGAAACTATTAGTCAGTTGTGTTTAGTCATAAATTCATGAAATTTCATGCAATATGCATTGACTAAAAGGTATTTCAATAGCTATTTAGTGAGAGGACGCTTGTTTACTTGTCAAGGTGCAGGGTGCAAGGTGGGCTTGCCGTTTCACTGAACTGCAGGGGGCCTTGGTGCCCCGCAACTTACTGCAGCTTTGCTCAATGCAGTTTTGCTCAGTGTAGCCACTGGGTTCGAGGCTCGAGGCAGCGGAGCTTGGTTAGCCCGCAACCTCGCAACCTCAGACCGATTGCTGGGATTAGAAGTCGTTGTGCAGCAGCGTCGCAACAAACCCGATTAGAATGCCAATCAGAAAGCAGATCATTCGCAACCCCCTTTCTTGTTGTTAGAGTGGAGCTTGTCCAACCAGTCAACGACTCGCATTGTTAGAGTCGGAACTCCGATGCAGAGTGTCAACACTCCAAGCCAGTAAATTACAGTCTCCATTGGGGATAACCTCCTTAGTTTCAACTTAGCTCCAGTTTTGGGTTCACCATTCACCTTTGAAGGGTGCCAGGTGCTTGTGGTCGTTCATGCAATCCTCGCAGTAATACTGACCACCAACTTCAAAGTACCATGCATCCCCGGGGATTGTCTCCTCGCATTCGCAACAGACCAGAGCCCCATCGACTTCCTGGTCAACAGGCTCCAGGGGCCGCTCAGGTTCATAGTAGGGATAGCTCATCCATCAACCTCCCAGGTAGGCTCCAAGGGCAGCTGACCGCCCCAGACTTCGTTGATCAGGCACACGATGCTGTACCCAGAGGCAACGCCGCCTTCGTAGTTAACGATGGCATCTAGCACTTCGCGGGGACTGAGACACTCAGCGTCCTCAAAGTTGTTTGCCTCTAGAGCTTCCACATACCTAGGCCGCAAGCGGGCCTTCCATTCCTTGACAGTCCTCATTACATCAACCTCCTTAAGGAGGGGCCTAAGGCCCCTACCCTTACTCCGCAGCCTTGGTAGCCCGGGGCTGGAACACAGGCCCGTTGATGAGGAACGTGTTGTTGGCCCAGGCCTGAGGCTCAGTGGACCCTTCCAGCATAATGACTACATGGGTTTCGGTCTTGTACAGAATTTCGTAGGGAGTGGTGTTGTTTCTCCGCAGGTACACTTTGTCCCCAACCTGGAAGGCTCCGATATCCTTCTGCAGAGCAGCTCCCTTACGGTTCGGACCAGCATTGAGCACTCCCCAATTCAGGGTGTTCCAGTCCACTCCCTTAGACTCCAGCTTCTCCTCCAGAGCATCCCAGTTGATAGCCTCAGGGTCATAGGGCTGTCCGGGGATTGGGTCCTTACTCTTCTTCAACAGAACTCCGTAGTTGATGCCAGTAGCCTGTGCGAGCTTCCGCAGGGAGGCATTGGGGTTGAGCTCGAAGCACTTCTGCAGGGAGTAGTGGGTGGCGGCTTCGATGATGGTGTTCTCCGTCGCAGTAGTTGCAACCTCGGTATTAACTTTCTTAGACATAGTAGTCTCCTTTCAATATGATGGCAGGTCATCACCCTATTTATGGATGGAGGCTTTAGGGTCAACCTCCAAGAACCTTGGGCTTAAAACTCCTTGATAATGTCAACGAGGGCGATGTTGAGGGCCTTGATGTTGGCGCATTTGACATATTCAACCTTGGCCTCCTCGCCGCGACTCCACTCCTCATGGCGAATAATATAGCCTTTAGGAAGCCTATAGACTTCAATATTGAATTCCTCTTGCATCAAGCGATAGCAATTTTCCTCAATTTCCTTAAGCTCATAGCTCCCCATAACATCCTTAAACTTCATTTCTTTTACCTTCCTTTCTTTACCTATATTATAATACCTTTTTATTAAAATTGCAACCCTTTTTTCAACTTATTTGCAATTTTTTTTTTACTTTTTGTTTTGCATATCTCTTATCTACATTTATTATTATAGTATAAGTTTAGGAAAAAATCAACCCTTTTTTACAATTTATTAGGTGGAAAAAGTACTAAATATTGGTTAGGTTTTCTATCTATTTTACCATTTAGTTGAGTAATGCATTAGTGCTTTACTACTTTACTACTTTAATGCTTTAAGATACTAGTACTTTAATGCATTAGTGCATTAATGCAGTACTACTATGTCACTTTAAAGTAATAAAGTTCGGAGGTACCCTAAGAAACAATTCGGAAATTTTAGAACAAGGTCGCACTGATAGAACTACGGGTAGAAAAAAAAAAATTCAGGGATTGCTGCTATTAGTAGGGAACACTTTATTTTGAACTACTAGGTTGACTTACACACAGCGCCAGAGAGGCTCGAGCCAGCGGTCCAAGTCTCCAACTTCTGGCGGTACAATCAACTTGGTGCCCCGGTAAATTCCAGCATCAACAGTATACACACTATTGGGGCGTTTCTGGAGTTGCCAAAAAGCTTCATATATGCGGCGCGTATTCTGGTCAGCAAGCCAACCGTACTGCCAGACCGTTTCAACATAGATGCACCGTGCAACTTGCTGTTGTATGTCCGGCCCTTCAACAGAATGCCCGAGGGGTGTACTACCTGCATGCGGTTGTGTGTACCCTGATTTCTGCTTCTGTTTCTGTTTCCGGTAGTAGGGAGAGCGTTTCCAGTTCTTCAACCAAGGAGCTTCATCAACAATCTGTACCCAACTAGACCAGTTTTTCTCAACTAGTTGAGCTAGGTTATTGCCTGCAGGGCTGCCGTAGGCGAGAGCTATGTACTTGGTGGTATCAAATGTGGTTTGTATTTCAGCTGAATTTTGAGTCATCAACTGCATGGTCGTGTTCAACTCCTATACTGATAGATTTTATTAAAATTTTTCTTTCAGTGCCTCTTGATTTCTTCTTTATTATATTATATAATATGTATATACAAAGGTCCAGCGTAACTTAAATTTTGAACTGAAAGGAGGTAGCTAGAATGCCTAGTAATTGTATCGTTTGTAATAGCCCCGACCGGGCTGAGATTGAAAATGCCATTTTATCTATGACCACAAATGCGCCTCCGAACGGTGCGAACTCAATTGAGGCCATCGCAAAGCAATACGGAGTGCCCTTGGATGAGCTTAAAATGCATGCTCTGTTCCATACTCCACTAGTGGGAGACAATGACGTCTCTGTGGAACAAGTGACCCCTGAAGAGTTAGGTTTGCCTAGCGCTACTGCTGGTGTGCAGGAGTGCAGCTGTGGTTGTAATACAGCCCCGCAATCTAAGGAGCCTCGGGACAGTCTGACTCGTAGGCTTAAGCTGCGTGAAGCCGATATGTTGGCTGCTGTAGGTAATGAGTATTTGGTTACTCTGAAAACTATGGGGCGGCGTATAAACAAGCTTGCGCAGGTGAGCTCTCTAGATATTGAGGATGAAGAAAAGCAGTTGAAACTGGCTAAGCTGTTGACAAAGCCTATGGTCGATTTGTATGTAGGTCTTGGTGGTGAAGTTCGACAGACTGTTAAAACTATGGCTGAGTTGGATCGCATGCTTAATGGCCCTGAGGAGAATGCTACTTCTGGCTTGGTGGCGTTGGCTAAGGCCATTCAGGGGAGTGACAGATCCGATGGTTGACTGGAAGCCCTTTTCGCCTAAAGCTTTGGATTTTATTCGCAACTCTAATGCGAGATTAAATATCGCTCATGGTGCGGTTCGGTCTTCCAAAACTATTTCCTGTACGGTTCGCTGGCTTTCCTATTTGCTGTATGGCCCTCCAGGGGATGTTGCAATGTTAGGTAGAACTAACGCTACTCTTCAACGTAACGTTCTGAACGACCTGTTCGATACTGTGGGGCCTAGTAATTATAAGTGGGTGAATAGGCAGCAAGGTGAGTTGCGTATCTTCAACAGACGTGTGTACTGCTTCGGCGCTAGTAATGAGGATGCGGAATCCAAGATCCGAGGGGCAACCTTTGCAGGTGCATTGTGCGACGAGGTTAACTTGTATCCGCAGAACGTTTTCAATCAACTGATGGCTCGTTTGTCGGTCGAGGGCGCGAAGTGCTTTTGCAACTGCAATCCAGATAGTCCGTATCACTGGTTTTACACAGACTATATTAAGAACGATGACATTACTGACAAAAAAGTTTGGAAGTTTTTAATGGAGGATAATCTAAGCTTAAGTCAGTCGTACATTACGAGCCTGAAGCAGATGTATCGTGGTGTATGGTATGAGCGAATGATTTTGGGTAATTGGGTTGCGGCTGAGGGCCGTATCTACGATATGTTCGATGCAAATACCCATATGCAGGATACGGCGCAACTTATCGAGAAATCTGGAGTAAACCCCAGGGCTATTAGATGGCTTGTAGGCTGCGATTACGGTACATCAACTGTTATGTCCTGGGGCTTGTATGCTCGGCTACCTAGTAGGGAGACCTACAAAGTTAAGGAGTACTACTATGACGCTCAGAAAAAGAAGGTGCAACGTACTGATTCTGAGTTTGCAGCAGATTTTCAAGCATGGTTAGGCGACGTTAAGCCCTTCGCGGTCTATTGTGATCCTTCTGCAGCCTCCTGGAAGGTAGAGCTTATGCGTAGAGGCTATCGAGTTCTCAACGCAAACAACGATGTCATCAACGGAATTCGATACGTTGCAACTGCTCTAAGTTCGGGTATGTATATTATAGACAAGTCTTGTAAGAATACTGAGCAGGAGTATGCATCGTATGTTTGGGATGAGACGGCTCAGAGACAAGGCAAAGATAAGCCTATTAAAGAGCATGACCACACTTGCGATACTGATAGATATGTTCTGTACACCGAAAGCTTAGGTGGGCTGTCTGGTGTTTACGCTATGTAAGGGGGAGTTTCAGTGCTTTTCAACTTTGAGTGGCTTCAGGCTGGGAAGAATTTTCCCCCAGAGCGTGAGATGCCCAGAATTGTTCGTTACAGACAAAATGCTATGCTTTTTGATGGAGATCATTTTGCAGATCCTGTGTTTCGTACGCACGATAGTCACGGGTGTGAGCGAGGTGTTGGCGTTTACTTAAAATGCGCTGAGCGTATTTCGCGGGTTATTGGCAACTTTGACGACGTCATTTCCTTCCCTGTGCTGCTCAACTACCAGCGACTTATGTCGTTGAAGATGGCAGATTTAGTGTGCGGTGAGCACCCTACTATCTCCGGAGCTAGCGCTGAGGAGAACGCTACCATTAAAGATCTGCGGGACTCTTCGGACTTCGATGCCAAGCTCTATTCAACCGTAATTGACATCAGTCGATACGGCGACGCTATTTGGCGTATTTACAAGGATTGGGATGATCAGTACAACTTCACGTGCTGGGACCCCACACAGTGGTACCCCGTAGTTAGACAGGATGGTACTAATAGCATTGAAGCGCATTGCTTGTGCTGGCGTGAGAATAAGTCCAAAGATATTGCTAATCCGGATTGGTACCTGCACGTGCAAATCCATCGTACAGCTTCTGAGCAGACAGGTTATTACGAAGAGCGTACGTACAAGATGGCCTCTAATGGTCAAACTATCCTGGACCAGATAAGCTCTGCCCGAGTGAGGACTGGTCTGGATCGTTGTGCAGTTATGCATATTAGAGCATTCGCAACTACTAACAGCGTGTATGGTTACGATGACTATATGCCGCTGGATAGTCTGCTTGCTGAAATTATGACTCGGGTGAGTCAGATTTCTGGCATCCTGGATAAGCACGCTGATCCGAATATTACAGGTCCTGCTTCTATGCTTTCCATCAACCCTTCAACAGGTGAGTACTTCTTGAAGACAGGGAAGTTTTTTGCTGTGAGTCAAGGTGAGGAGCAACCTAAGTATATGACCTGGGATGGTCAACTGTCTAGCGCTTTTAGCCAGCTTGAGTTCTTGGTCAACCAACTGTATATTTTGTCTGAGATGGGCGCTGCTCTTCTAGGCGGTGGTGGTGATAATGGTCAAGCAATTAGCGGTACCGCAATGCGATTCAAGATGGTCAACCCTCTCGCGAAGGCGCGTCGGATCGCTAATTCACTGACTCGACCTGTTCGTCAACTTCTCGTGAGTTTAAGTCTCAACTCTGTAGAGTACAAAAATGTTTCGGTATTCTGGTCTGATGGGTTACCTGATGATCCTCGTGAAAATGTCGAGATTTGTAAGCTTGCAACGGGGGCAACTCAGATGATGCCTTTAGAGAAAGCTATCATGGAGTACTTTAGCAGATCTAACGACGAGGCTAAGCAATGGATTCAGCAGATTCGAGAAGAAATTGCTGCTTCTCAACCTCAGGAAGATCCTAATCACCCTGGGCCACAGGACGGTACTGGTGTGAATCCTAGTGAGAAGGGTTCAACTACCGGCTTGAAAAACTTTAAGTCAAGTACTAATATGGAGGATGGCAAATGACTTGTCTGCTGTCTAAACTCAGTATAACAGAGATAATCTAATGCGCCATATAGCGGGCTTATCGATAGGAGGTAACAATGGCTCTCATCAAGGTACCTTATGTGGACAATCAGACGGTTATTGCGGCTGAACAGCTGAACGCCATCCAGGATGAGATTATTCGGGTAGCGGCGAAGGTGGACGATGGCGGACTGGTAGGCCCGCCGGGCCCAGCGGGCATTGTAATCAGCTCTACCCAGCCCACCGGAGACACGCACCCGGTGTGGCTGGACCCGGACGGAGGTGCTTCTATCGAAAACCCACTCAACCTCACCGGTGCAACCGTCGGCCAAATCGCCAAAATCTCTGCAGTCGACGACAACGGCGTACCCACGGCGTGGGAACCGATGGATATGGCGTCGGTGGACAAGGCGGAGATAGTCGCTGATGTGCTAGCAGCCCTGCCGACGTGGGAGGGAGGTGATTATTGATGGCATACGACAAGGTGGTGGACAGCACGAAGCTTGATGCAGGGTTGACGGAGGTCGCCAACGCCATCAGAGCTAAAGGCGGAACAACCGGTCAACTTGCATTCCCTGCTGGGTTTAAGGCTGCGGTGGAAGCGCTTCCAGCGGGGGGTGCTGACGGAATAAAAATTATCAAGCAAAATCTTATTGATATGAGCCAAATTATCGAGAACAAGTATTATGACCGAGGTGTCTTAACTGCTTATAACAATTGGTCTGCAACGCAACTGATTCCAATCGAGGCCGAGGTGGTGTATGCAATAAGTTCAATGATAGGCAGTACGATAAGCGTAGCCTATACCCCGCTGTTTAATGCGAATAAAGACTTCGACAGAGATGTTGGGACCAAAGGTGGTTTTATGTCACCTTCGGGTACATCGTATGTGCTTTGGAAATCTCCCATAACAGGATATATCGCTTTTAGTGCGGCGTCCATAACGATTTCTGCGCTGAAAATGTATCGCTGTGTGGGGAGTTTGATTGAGGTGGAGTGAAATGTATATCTGTCAAGATAGGCTAATGCGGAAGTATGTCAACGAGATGGACGTGGACGATGCAATGGCGCTGCGCATGATCTATTACTACCCTGAATGGGAAAGCGGGAAGGCCTACACTGCCGAAAATGACTGTCAGGTAGGATATAAGGTAGTGCGGGGCGGAAAGCTCTGGAAGCTCCGCCAAGAGCACACATCACAGGATGACTGGGCGCCCGGCTCTACCGGCACAGAATCCCTCTGGGAGGAAATCTGTGAACAGCACGATGGGACGAAGTACGATGCTATCCCCTACAACGGCAATATGGCCCTGGAAAACGGCAAGTATTACACCCAGGACGGCGTATTGTACCTGTGCAATCGCGATACCGGCAACCCGGTGTATCATCCGCTGAGCGCACTGGTGGGGCTGTATGTGGAGGTGGTTGAGTGAGCAAACCTATTTTAAGAATTTGGGACGAAGAATCTCAAGATTACATTTCTGTCCCCGCTATAAAAGGCCCTAAAGGCGATAAGGGTGATCAAGGCACCGCCGGGCACATCCCGGTGAAGGGGACGGACTACTGGACGGCGGCGGACAAGGCGGAGATGGTGGCCGACGTGCTGGCGGCGCTGCCGGACGGGACGGAGGTGAGCTACTGATGGCAAAGAAGCTCTATGAGGAGGCAAGCGTCCAGGC